>Ga0206861_1038_pt1 | contig 32971 bp, 25 predicted proteins | sample Alteio_BWOrgCont_45_FD_152617 | JGI IMG/M metagenome (GOLD analysis project Ga0206861, IMG submission 152617) | Enriched cells from forest soil in Barre Woods Harvard Forest LTER site, Petersham, Massachusetts, United States -... | ecosystem: Environmental > Terrestrial > Soil > Temperate forest >... | reverse complement strand
TGGCGGGCCAGTGTTCAGCGCGCCTAGCTCGTGGCCTCCGGTTATGGTTGCGGATTTCAACAACGACGGCAACCTGGATATTGCACCGTGCGGTGGCGATGGCGGCCCCGGCCTTACCTGCACGATTTATTTTGGAGATGGAAAAGGGGGGTTGAAGCAAGGCAGTTTGAGCCAGCAGGTATACACGGGGGTAATGGTCGACATCAACGGGGACGGCATCCTGGACAATGTTGCGGTGTATTTCGATGGTTATGAAGATAACCTGTCCATTAGTTTAGGGAACGGCGATGGTACCTATCGCAATGTGACCTATCTGCCGGTTTCGGTTGGCGGGATACCTGTGGTTGGTGATTTCAACGGTGACGGCAAGCTGGATGTTGCGATGTCCACTATTGGCGGGTCGGAGCCGGGTCCGGGCACGGTTGCGGTATTCCTGGGAAACGGCGATGGGACGGTTGGGAACGAAGTTGACTATCAGATTCCCTGGGGTGGAGGCTACGCCGCAGTTGCAGACGTAAACGGGGATGGGAAGCTGGACATCGTCACGAGTGGGTTCTCTGTTCTGTTCGGGAATGGCGATGGAACGTTCACCGTGGGCACATCATTCAGCCTGCAAGCTGACTGGAATTCTCCTATTCAGATCGTGGATGTCAATGGTGATGGGAAGGTGGATATAGTTACGCCCGCCGCCGTCAATATTAATAACAATCAGATGTTGTACGTCCTGCTGGGGAATGGCGACGGAACTTTCCAAACGCCGATCACCTTTAATCTTCCTCCCACCGACTTTTTCACCCTGGGAATAGCCGATTTCAACAACGATGGGCTACTCGATTTCGCCGTCAGCGGAGCCTATCAAGGTACGGTGCTGCTACAGACCCAGTGAGAACGAATTAAAGAGCACTAAGTGGCGATTTTCCTAAGTTAGCGTCGAGACGACGTTAGGATGGGCCACCGCGATCAATTTCATTGACAAGACTTGCCGGGAACGGCCGTCATCGCAATGACGAAGGCGAAATTGTCGTTCAAGGAAAATGGCGAGTTAGGCACTTCCTTTAAAGACGTTCCGTGCGCCCCCAGGACGGCAATCTGCGCCGGGCTGTCTTCGGCGACGAAGATTCCCTTCCCGCTCTGCACGGTGGCCATCCCCAGTGTGGAATTGAATTGCATGACATTGAGTGAGACCACGCTGTCATAGGTGAGCGCGCCGTTTGCGCCGGTGCTGAGGGTTTCCACCTGGTTGGAAGCGGTTTCGCTAACGTACAGAAGTTCTCCATCGGCGCTGAGCATGACGTTGTTGGAGTTCTGGCCGTTGGTATTGGTGTAATCGTTGATCTCGGTGAGTTGGCCGGTCGCGCTGATGCTATAGACCTCGACTTCGGTATTGGTTCCAGCATCGCCGAAATAGGCAGTGGTGCCGTCGCAACTGAGGTCGACGCCGGCGGTGGCGCCGTGGGAGGAGAATGGACCGAGTTCGGTCAGAGTGCCGTTGGAGTTGATCTTCCAGGAGTCGGGGTTTCCGATGTTAGCCTCGATAAGGAACTTGCCGTTGGGCGTAACTTTCATGCCGTCGGGAGAACCGGGAACGCTGTAGGTGTTACCGAGTTTGAGCGCACAGTTCGACTTGATGATAAAAACCGAGATGTTGCCGGAGACAGTGTTGCCGGCAAACAACAACTTGTTGTCGGCGACGGCCAGACCGATGCCGAAGTTGTCACCCTGGCCTCCACTGGCAAAAGGAGATCCGCTGACGGTGGTTAGAGTGCCGTTGGTTGGGTCGAGGGTAAATGCGGAGACGTTGTTGCTTCCGCCATTGGAAACGAACAGGCAGTCGGTCGAGCCGACTTTGGCAGCCACGATAGTATTCTCGGCGTTGAATCCGCCGGTGCCCAGGCCGCCGGTGGGATAAGTGTTGATGAGGCTCATCTGCCCGGTGTTGCTTACCTTGAATGCGGTCACCAGGTTATGGTCGCCGCCGGAGTCGTCGTCGTTATTGGCGTACACGTATTGTTGCGCCTGTAATGCACAAGGTGAAAGCGCGGACAACACAGCCACGAAGGTAAGCAGAGTTCGGAAGCAAAGTTTCATTTCGATCTCCTTGGGAACTTATTCCAGCCGTCAACTGACAGATGTCGCAAAGCTGAAAAGAGGCGCTGGGCAAGCCGTTTGGGGTATGCCCAAGACTCCTTCTTTGAGCGAAAGCACGGCCCAGAACTTATATCACAGCTTCCCTCGGAGCAGTGAAGGAATGTGTGGCGACTTTATTGGCCGACGGGGGCCTGGAGGGTCCCGACGTAGCCGTTGTGATTGTCACGCACGGCCAGCCATGCCAAGTTTCTTCCGGGAGGCGTGGCGAGGTCGAGATGCACAGTCAAGCCTTGCTGCACTATTTCCTGGTAGATCTGAAGGGGCAGAACTTTGTCGAGCTTCATGACCTGATTGCTGACGGTTTTGCCGTTGGGGCCAAAGACCACCACCGCGAAGTTCACGTTCACATGTTTGCCTTTGTCGGCATCTTCTACAGAAAGAGAACTGCCATCGACTATGAACTCGACGCGCGTCTTGCCGCTGTCAATGGCGGAGACTTTGGCATCAAAAGCGATCTGGGTGGATGAGATCCTATCCTGAACGGCATCGGAAAGGTCCTGCTGGAGCTTCTTTTCGTTTTCTTTTTCTTTTGCGGGATCAACGGCGAAGTAGCCACGACGATTCCTAACCTCCACTCCATCGCGGTTTACCTTGACTGAGATCTTGCGATAGTTACCGTCCCACTTCTTGTCTTCGGGATAATAACCAACGGTGTAGGAAGCGGCGCGATCGGCGAAGGCGAGTTCAACGCCGCGGTGAAGGTCGTTCTCATTGACAAAGGCCTGTCCGCCAGTTTCGCGCGCGATTTCCTTCATAGTTTCCTGACGTTGGAACGAGGCCTCTCCGAAACGGGCGGTGTCGAGGCCGGTGACATCGACGGGATATATAGCCACCTGCGAACTGGCAAACTCAGCTGCAATATCGCGGACTTTATCGGCATAGAGGCGTTGCTGTCCGGGATCGAGGCCGGTCTGAAATGAGCCGCGGCCTCCGGAGCCTGCGAGTTCTGCGTTAGTCCAACGGGAGCCAGTGGGATCGAGGCCAGTGGCCTGCTGCGGGATCAGACTGAAAGGAAAACCGGCAGTCAGCCAGACGATATTCTTGCGTCCGGGAATGCCGCCCAGAATGCGAATCAGGCTGCGCATAGCGGCGATGGTGACGTCGGCGCGGCGATTGGCAATGAACTGGAGTTCGGCGGAGTGGAAATTGGCGAGTTGTTGGGTCAGCATCATCATCGACTGGCTGGCAGCACCGGAAACCGATGCGGGCAGGTCGGGAGGCGCAGGCCTGCCTGTTCCTGCCGGGATTTGCGCGACGTAGTGCCGCAACACGTCGAGCAGGATCTGCGGGTCGTCGGTGAAGTCCGAAAGCGCTACCAGACCGTTGGTGAGGGCGAAGACGGCTACGCGATCGCCGGGTCGGTATTCGTCGACTACCCACTTCAACATCTGCGTGCGCGCGTAAGTCTGGTCGGGAAAGGAAGTATTGGCGGCGTCGAGGAGAATAACGGTGGGCGGACCCCCGGGCGCGCGATACTCGGGGCGATTTGAATATTCGCCCGGTGGCAGCGCGGGAGCTGCTGGTTGTGCCGGGGTCGGGTTGGGAGGAGTGAAGACAGATATCTTCTGTGGCTTGCCTTTTTCGGTGACGGTAAAATCGGTGGGCTGCAATCCTAGCACGGGCTGGCCGTGCTTATCGGTCACAACTACGTCCACCAATACCAGGCGGCTACTGACGCGGATGGTAAGGCTCGGTATCGGCTCCGGCTCCGGTTCCTGGGGAGATTGCGCGGACAGTGGCGATGAAACGGCTACGAGTGAGAAACAGAGACAGACGGAAAGCCAGCGGGGCGTGGAATGATCCTTGAACATGATTTGTCCTTGATCTTGGCTGTGGACGTGCCCCTCGTTACCACAGGCCAGCAATTGTACCTTATCGGCCCAAGAAGGCTCGGAACTGCCGAGTTAACCTTGAATTGCGCGGTTGCGTCACCCAGTTGATACGATACCAGTCGGTAGCACTGAAGCTCATATGTTCGAGGGGAATATGAAACGAAATATCTTATGGTTGTATGTTTGGGCTCTTGTTGTGGCCTCCGCTGCCTTCGCTCAACGGTTGCCTGGAAGCGTTGTCCCAAGCAACTACCAACTGACGTTCGCGCCGGACTTCACCAAAGACAATTTTGGCGGAGACGAAACCATCCAGGTTCGGCTGCTTAAGTCAGCATCTGAGATTGTGCTGAATGCCGCAGACTTGGACTTTCACGATGTTTCGATTACAAACAACGGCAAGACCCAAAGGGCGAAAGTCAGTCTGAGCAAGGAGAATGAAACGGCGACGCTGGCTGTCGATGAAGTACTTCAGCCCGGGCCGGCCACCATTCAGATCACCTACACGGGAACTCTCAATGACCAACTGCGCGGCTTCTACCTGGGGAAAGATGAGCAGGGACACAAGTATGCGGTAACGCAGTTCGCGGCTACGGACGCGCGCCGCGCTATCCCGTGCTTTGATGAGCCTGCCTACAAGGCTACCTTCGACATTACCGTGGTTGCTGACAAGGGGCTGACCGCGATCTCCAACACGAGAGTGATTTCCGATGTTCCGGGGCCGGGCGAGAAGCACACCGTACGCTTCGCCACCTCGCCGAAAATGTCGTCGTACCTGGCGGCCTTCGCGGTGGGAAAGTTCGAATATATCGAGGGCGAGGTGGAAGAAATCCCGATCCGGGTTTACAGCATGCCGGGCAAGAAGGAGTTGGGCAGTTTTGCCTTGCAGGCTGCCGAGAACGCGCTGGCCTATTACAACCGTTATTTCGGAATCAAGTATCCCTACGGAAAATTGGACTTGATGGGGCTGCCGGACTTTGCCGCCGGTGCCATGGAAAACATTGGATTCATCACCGGCCGCGAGGTGGCTTTCCAGGTGGATGAGCAACACCTGTCTCTGGGGCAGCAGAAGTTGGTCGCCTCGATTGTGTCGCATGAGATCGCGCATCAATGGTTTGGCGATCTGGTCACTACAGAGTGGTGGGACGATGTCTGGCTCAACGAGGGCTTTGCCACCTGGATGGAGGTCAAGCCGGTGGACGCGTGGAAGCCGGATTGGCATCTCGGGCTTGACGAAGTCAGCCGCGACAACATACTTACGACGCAAGGCGCGCTTGACGTGGATTCTTTGGCCAGTACCCGGGCCATTCACCAGGCGGCGGAGACTCCGGCGCAGATTATCGAATTGTTCGACGGCATTGCCTACGGCAAAGCAGCTGCGGTGCTGCGCATGGTTGAGGCTTACATTGGGCCGGAGACCTTTCGCGCCGGCGTCAACGAGTACCTGAGGCGTCACGCTTATGGCAACGCAACGGCGGAAGATTTCTGGGGCACGCTGGCCGAGGTATCGAAGAAACCGGTGGATCAAATCATGGCCTCGTTTGTGAAACAGGCGGGAGTGCCGGTGGTCAGCCTTAACGCCCAGTGTACGGGCAATTCGACCACCGTCCGGATGAAGCAACAGCGCTATTTTTACGACCGGACCAAACTCGACGCCCCCAACGATCAATTGTGGCATGTGCCAGTGTGTCTGAAACCTGGTCCGGGGGGATCGACGCGATGTGAACTGCTCTCCAAACAGGAGCAGAGTTTTACGATTCCGGGCTGCGCAGTCTGGGTTCTCGGTAACGCGGGCGGCAATGGCTACTATCGCACGGCGTATGAGCCAGAAACGGTCCATGCACTGGCTCGCGATGCGGAAGCAGCACTCACTCCCCAGGAGCGGGTCCTATTGCTGATGGATACGTGGGCGTCGGTGCGAGTAGGTCATGAGCCAGTTGGAGACTACCTGACTTTGGCGGAGAGCGCGCAGACCGAACCTTCTACCGCGGTTTTGTACCTGGTGCTGGCGCAGTTGAACAACATCAGCCGTTACTTGGTGAACGACGACGATCGCGCGGCCTACCAGTTCTGGGTCCGCAAGACGCTGGACCCGTTGGCCAAACGAATTAGCTGGGTGCCAAAACCTGATGAGAGCGCTGACCAGAACGACCTGCGACCATCCTTACTTACTTCGCTTGGAGACAGCGGCCATGATCCCGAAGCCATCGCTGAGGCCCAAATGCTGACGCAGCAGGCGTTGCAGGACTCCAGTTCAGTGCAGGCTGATCTGGCTACGGCTGCACTTAGACTGGCGGCATCCCATGGCGGGCCTGATCTCTATGACAAGCTGCTGGCAGCCATGAAGGCTGCCAAGACGCCGGAACAATATTATCTCTACTTCTACACCCTGCCTGAGTTCCGCGAGCCTCAATTGCTACAGCGGACACTGGAATTGTCTGTTTCGCCGGAAGTGCGTTCGCAAGACGCCGTGGGTCTGATCGGTTGGACAATCATTGGCAATCCCGACGGCGAGGAACCGGCATGGAATTTTCTTCGTTCACATTGGACCGACCTGGAGAAAAAAGGAGGACCTTTTGCCAGCGCAGAGGTTCTGAGCTTTGTCGGCTATTTCTGCAACCCTGCCATGAAGGATCAGGTCCAGCAATTCTTTTCAGCACATCCGCCGAATGGGCAGGAACGGACCCTCCGGCAGTCGATGGAACGCATTACGAACTGCGTAGCCATGAAGACCCAGCAGTCCGGTCAATTGGCGTCGTGGCTGCAAGGCAGGGCGGATTCGTCCAAGGGAGAAGCGATCCACTAAGTCGCGGGTGTTATCGGACGGCCGGGTCACGCGCCGGGGAAACGCTGCTCGGCCCCTAAGCTTGGGAGCTTGTCCAAGGACCCTCTTGACCACGGCCTCTCGCAGGCGTAGTTTCACATGCGAATTGCAGATGTCATCTTCTCACTCGAGGGAGACCCATGGTTCCTATCACTGCTCTATGGCTGCCCATCTTGCTGTCGGCGGTCATTGTCTTCGTCGCGAGCTCGCTCATTCACATGTTGCTGAAGTACCACAACAGCGATTATCGCAAACTGCCTGACGAGGACAAGATTCTCGCTGCGATACGCCCGACCAACATTCAGCCCGGTCTTTATGTCTTTCCCCACTGCACCCACAAAGAGCTGAAGTCGCCGGCAATGATGGAGAAGTTCAAGCAGGGGCCAGTCGGGTTCATGACCATTCGTCCGAGCGGGCCGGTGGCGATGGGGAAGTTTCTGGGGCAATGGTTCGTGTTTTGCCTGGTGGTTGGCACGGTCGCCGCCTGCCTCGCAGGACGTGTGCTTGGTCCCGGTACACCGTATAAGCCGGTGTTTCACGTGGTCGGACTAGCAGCTTTTCTAGGCTACGGCGTGGGGACTCTTAGCAACGGCATCTGGAAAGGTCAGCCGTGGTCGAGTGTGATCAAAGAGGTCATCGACGGATTGATTTATGGATTGTTGACGGCTGGGACTTTTGGATGGCTTTGGCCGCGATAGGTTCATTGATCACGGGGTGATGGCGAACACGGTGCCCTTGTCGGCGGGACCGCCAGCGGAAGTCGTACCGTAGAGCGCGTCTTTGCCGAGAATCAGGCCGGCCTCGGGGTAAGTTCCGTCGGTGCCATTGTCGGAGAAGCTGTGCAGCACTGTCTCCTTCCAGCCGTTGGCAGACGCGGTAAGCATGAAAACAGTGCCGCAGGGGCCGCCAAAGAAGCATCCTGAGCCGGTGCCGCCACTGTAGGTTGTCCCGAACAAATATTTTCCTTTGCCGACAAGTGTGCCTTCGGGTGCGGAGCCGTCGGCACCGGAAAATGTATGTAGCAGACTGAAGGTCCAAATCCCTTTGGCGTAGGCGAGTTGGAAGACAGTTCCGGAAAAGCCTGCGCCTCCGCCCGAGGTAGTGCCGTAGAGAGTTTCATGAGGGCCGGCTAACAGTCCTCCAATGGGAGCGGAGCCGTCGGTGTCATAGGTGAAAGCGTAGAGTGAATTCAGGGTCCATCCCGACGAGCTATGCTTCAGTTGAAAGACATTGCCACAGCCATAAGGAGCGCAGTCGCCTGAGAGATAGCCGCCTTGGGTAGTGGCGCCATAGAGATTGCCGGCGGGATCAAGAATGAGGCTGGCATAAGGAAATGCTCCGTCGGCGCCATTGGTAAAGCGATACAGGACGTTTTCAGTCCAGCCATTGTTTCCCGGTTGCAACTGAAAGATCGTGCCGCAGCCTGAAGGCGCACCCAAACAGGAGTTCCCTCCTCCGGCGTAGGTAGTGCCGTAGATGCTGCCGTTGTGGAGAGTGACAGCAGCTTGCGGATAGGAGCCGTCGCTGCCTCCGCGGAAACTGTAGAGCACGGATTCGGTCCAACTGCCGGAGGCAAAGGCCAGCATAAAGACAGTGCCGTTGCCGAAAGAACCGCCAATTGCAGTGGTGCCGTAGAGATTGCCCTGAGCATCGATAGCGAGACCGGCGAGAGGTTCGCCGCCGTCCGCGCCGCCGGTGAAAGTGTAAAGAACGGTTTCTGTCCAGCTACCGCCGTTGGGAGTGAGTTCAAACACTACCCCGCAGGTCTGGCCAAAGGGACTGCAGTCGGTATAGCTGCCTCCGGTGCCGGTGGTGCCATATAGGTTGCCAGCTTGATCGGCGACTAAGCCGCCGATTGGCGCGGAACCGTCATTGCTGCCGCCGTTGAAGTCGTAGAGTAGCGATTCTTTAGGAGCGGCCCAGGCTAGATTGAGCAGGATGAAAATAGTAAAGAGAGCCGCGCCGACTGTGCGGCGGACGGACACGAATTGGTTTGGCACTGGGGCCTCCTAGGAATGGCAGGAGAGCTTTGATAGGTCTTCTGCGCGGCGCGGAGTATAGCGCAGGAATGGCAGGCGGAGCAAGGGTTTTGGGGTGGGGACCCAGCCCCGCTGCTTTTTGTGTGGCAATGCTATGAAAAACGGCTGCCCCAGCTTTCCTTCTGTTGGAAAGCTGGGCACCACGAACCTTGCGCTCTATGTTCATAAATCACAGACAAGCCCAAACCCCTCATGCTAATCCTCGCCCATGCCCAACAGACTTCATCGGTACTACGGCGCAGGATATCTACACTTTATTACCACGAGTTGCTATCGCCGGATGCCGCTGCTCGCCAAGCCGCAGCATCGCGACTTACTGCTTGAGGTTTTAGAGAGTGTGCGGCGACGCTATCGTTTTGTGGTGGCCGGCTACGTGGTCATGCCTGAGCACGTGCACTTTTTATTGGGCGAACCGGAGCGCGGCAACCCATCGAAAGTGATGCAGGCGATCAAACAAGGTTTTGCGCGCCGGCTTCTGCGCAAGCTGCGCGCTGGTGCCAACCCTCGGCAGGGCTGCCTATGGGACACGGCGCTGGCGAACGGGCACATCTGGCAGGCGCGATTCTATGACTTCGTAGTGTTCACTGAGAAAAAGCGCGTAGAGAAGCTGCGATACATGCACGGCAATCCTGTGAAGCGGGGACTGGTGCTGGAGCCGCAACAGTGGGTCTGGAGCAGCTATCGACACTATACTGACGGAGAGCGCGCGATCGTGCTGGTGAACGAGAAGCAGAAAGCGGAGATGAGGGTTCGGAAGATCGCGTGACGTATAGCCGTTGGGTTCGTGGTGCCCAGCTTTCCAACAGAAGGAAAGCTGGGGCAGCCTTTTCATAGTTGGCCATACAAAAAGCGAAGCTGGGCCAGCCCCCAGCCTTTTTCATAGCTTGGCCATACAAAAAGCAAAGCTGGGCCAGCCCCCGATTCTTTAGGAGCGGCCCACGCTAGATTGAGCAGTAGGAAACTCGTAAAGAGAACGGTGATGATTGTGCGGCGAAGGGACATAAATTGGTTTGGCACTGAGGTCCTCCTCGGAATGCGCAGGAGAGCTTTGACAGGTTCTTCTGCGCGGCGCGGAGTATAGCGCAGGAATGGCAGGCGGAGCAAGGGTTTTGGGCTTTCTACGTTGAGTGTGGCACGATTGTTGTTGTATGCGGACCTGCTGGGCGCGCAGGCGGAAGTGAAGTTGAAAGAAGTCAGGTCCCGGACGGCGGCCTGAGGTACCTACTGGGCTTGGCGTGAGGCGGATGCTCTGGGCTGCGTCCGTTCCCGGGTTTCTAAGTGGGACTAGGTTGTCGGCGGAACTTGCGGTTCGGTCTTACGGTCTCGGATTTTGGTCATGACATCGGGCATCTTCCGGCGCTGCATCCACCAGCGCACTCCGGTGTAAAGGAATCCGATTCCGCAGCCGGTTACGATGATAACGAAGATCGTACGGAGTGTCTCCGAAAACGTAGCCGTTTTCAAAGCAATGAAAAAGGCGACTCCGAAGGATAAGAAACTCATTGCAAATGCAAAATCTTGGCTGACCCGACCGCAGCCCTCTTCGATTCGACACAACTCGTCGTCCGTGATCTGATAAACCTCGATCCGCGGAATCCTATACGTGACGATTTCAGTGTCTTTTTGCTGACCATCCATTTTGGTTTTGTAGCGCCGCCAGCCTTACCAAGGGAGGTTGGTTGAAATCGGAGTTACATTCGGGTGTGCGCTCCCCTCCTTTGGTAGAAGTTTGTCGGCAAGATAACGCTCAACGCCATCTCGAAAGGGCGCGATGACAGCAGCCCACGTCACGAATAGGCCCAACGAACTGTACTGGAGAATTCTGGAGTCTTGGCGATGTGCTGCCAGCCGCTCGGCGATGTTGCCTGCGCCAACATAGACCGTCGCAGGAGCCTGCCCGCCGTGCCAGATAATGTAAACGCCCTCAAGGTTCTTAAAGAACGGATGCTGCAAGTTGACGGTGAGGAAGGGGCACCAAGCGTCCCCCTCGCACTTATTCCAAATGAGGTTTTGCGAGTACATAAGTTCTCAGTACGCCTTCACTTTAGAGTCGAGTTCGCCTTCTTGAACAGTTCCTCGAACCGGTTCAATGTGTCAGCGCTTAATGACGGAAGGAACTTGTCTCGGCTACGCAAGAACACGTCGGCCGGCCTTCCGTGATCGAAACGTTCAACTTTAAGGAATCGCGCAATTCTGGACACGATGGGGTCGGCCCCGGTCAGGTCGGTGCTCCTTATCGTTGCACCGAAGGCGGAATTGTAGAGACTGAGGTACTCATCGGTGGCAAACAAATCCTCGATGTCTGCAAGCCTCGTCTTCGTGATCTCGCCGATGGTGATGATTCGATTGCGCTCAAGGATCCCTTGGTCCGCCATTTTCTGAAGTCGCTGATTTCCTTCCTTTCTGGAATCAACTAATACCGTTACCTCCAGATGATGGCCGAGGAGTGCTACAAAAGATGGAACCAGGTCTGCGCCGCCAACAGGGACCAGAGACCAGCGCTCGTCTAATCCCACTCGACCTAACGATTTGAGATGATCGGACAGTAAGAGTAAGTACGTGTAGTCAGAAGTCCCCTCGACGACGAGGTTGTGCGGCGCAACAAAAAGGTGCTGTGCAAGGTCATAGCCGAGGGCGCCTTGCAACGGAAATAGTGTGTCCTTGTCAATTGATAGGATGTCGGAGCTAATGCGAGACCCCTTTTCACGGCCCTCGTCCTGCACGAGACGCGCCCGTTCAAGATGAGTCGGTTGGACAAGAAACGGCGAGTGTGTTGTGTAGAGAACCTGACATTTCTTAGCAAGGCGCTGTTCTATGAATCGCAGGAAATCGTGCTGTGCGCGGGCGTGAAGGCCAAGACCCGGCTCATCCAAGAGGATAATGATGGGTTCCTTCCGCTGCTCATAGTCAGAAAATGCAGCCAAGAAGGAAAAGAACCACCGGAACCCGGAAGATCGTTGGTCGAAGGGCAGCGATAGCAAGTGGCGGTCGTCCCAAAGCCTAATTTTCAGCTCGTCGAGAACCGCGTGGACGCCCTCCTGTGGAGCTCTTAGCTTAACCGTCTTTTGCACCAAATCAATGTGGACCCGCAGCTCGGGATTGGTGCTCCAGTATTCCAACACGTCGTGGGTGAGAGAATTGGCAACGTTTTCCAGCTCACGCTTCCTCACCTCATAATCGGCATTGAGCAGATAGTCTTTCTCAGCACCAGCGAGGTCCAGGAGTGACCGAGCTGTCTCTTCTTCCTCCGAGAGGGTATCCCTTTCCTTTTGAAGCAACTCCGCTATCTTGATGGTCCCCGGCAGAGAGCTATACTCGTCGAAGTAAAAAAACTTCGGCAGCAACGAGTCGATTTCATCACGCATTGCCGAGGTCAGGTCCTTGGCCTCGCCCAACATTTCCTCCTCTTTCTCGTTGAGCGCAGTGCAGGCGGACTTACAAGCTTCGCCTCCATTGGCCTCCATCTCTTCGCTAAAACCGTCAAGGTCGGAAAATTTCCTGAGCTTTCCAGCGCGCTCCTTGAAGTCAGCGGGAATTTCGATATTACTGAGAAGGAATGCAATTGCCTTCGCTTCATCAGTCTCGTAGCTAAGATATCCCTGCCCGCCGTAGTCCCGCTCAAGGACAATTTGTTTTGATTTTAAGGACCCCGCACCAAATCGTTTCTCAAACGCAGCAAGGTCCGCTGTCTCCACTTCGAAAGTTGCCCGGACGGGACGCACCTCTTCCAGTTTCTTCCCTTCACGCCGATGCGTCTTCTCAAGCCACGCTGGATACTGCTGCTGGACGTTGAACTTGGGACCCTTATGAGCCGGGTTGAGACGGTACAGGGCATGAAGGAAGGCCGTCTTTCCCGATTCGTTCTTGCCTACAAAACAGGTGATGTCCGGCTGGACGGAAACAGGTGTCGAGTCAAGGATGTTCTTGAAGAATTTTACTTCGACTTCGATCAGCTTCATCGTGGCGCGTCCTCGGATGCAAAGCTGGGGTCCCCAAAAAAAGAAACTGCATTAAGGGTACCCGAAACCCCCGCAAAAAAGCTATCCGCTGACGCTCGATGCCATTTCACCGCTCCTAAGCGATTTCCCTTGACCCCACACGAGAGTGACCGTGCCACGCATGGCGCATCACTTCCATTACCGGCTGGAATCGGGTTCGGTCATAAGCGACCAAGCCTCACGATACTTTTCGTAGCGCGACAACCGCCGTCGGCTCCTGGGAAAGAGTTGGCAACTGGTGATGCCGGCAAACGCTTCAATTGGCAGAACGTACCAGACGTCTTCGGGAACAATGTAAGCGGCGAGAAAGTCGATGTCCCGAGCAGTGTAAGTATCGGCGTGTCTGGCGCCGTGATTGTGGAAGATATATCCGCCATACTTGTTTCCCGAGTAAGCGGACTTCACCTGCACCCGAACCATCCGGCCACCCGTCTCAACAATGAAGTCAAAACGGTTGCTATCGCCCCAGGGCTTAGCCACCGTGAGGCCGAGACCTGCGGCTTTGTGTAGAAAAGCCGCTTCTGCAAGCTCTCCGCGCCGCTTGCTGTGGATGTAGGGAGGCAGCGTTGTCCTTAGTGCTTTCATAGGCAAAACAAAAGGCGCGGACCCGTGGCCCACGCCTGTTCCCTTTCGAATTGATCTCTATAAATCCAGAATAGCAAACGCCGAGGCTAAGTGAGACACGCTTTGAAAGTTTATAGTCGGATTGGAATCAACGGTTTCGCGGGAAAGTGTCGATCTGGGGGGCTTGACAAGCTTGCTGGCAAGGTCGAAACAAATCGGGAATGTGGCGACAAATTCCCGCCTTGGGAGAATCCCCGAAAAATACCAGCAGTTTCCTTACCCCTGAAGCACATTCGGAAGCACAAATGCTCCGGACCCCCAACGCGAAGACCAATACCAAATCCCTTCACCGTCCCAGAAACTTCTCCAGGGCTTCGATGTCGGCGGTGGCGAGGTCGGAGTAGCGTTTGGCGCGCACACCGTCGCCGTGCGTAATCGCATCTTGCGCCTTCTGGACGTTGAGCTTCATGCTTTCCTGACGCTGTGCGATGTCGCCGCGGAGTCCGTAGCCGTCGCGAGCTTGCTGGGCACGCAGGCCGTCGAGCCCGCTGTTAACCGAGCCGGCGCGGGCTGAGATCTGATCGATTTCATGCTCGAGCGCATCAAGATCGATGGGCGGTGGAGCGTTAGGATCAGGCATGGCTTGCGCCGGGGCAGCGTGGGCTGCTTTTACTTTTACTGGAGGAGTCGCGGGCGGTGGAGCGGGCGTTTCGGCGGCTGGTTGTGTGGAAGTATCCGGCGTGGGCGCGGCGGTTTGCGGCGCCGGTGCCGCGGGCGAGGCTGCATCCTGAGTTGTGGGGGCGGATGCATGTGAGGCCTCGCGGCGGGCATCGGCGTTGCGGCTGTACATTCCAGCAGCCGCGAGAACCATCAGGAGCAGCAAAGCTCCCACAGCCATGTAAAGTCCGCGATGACTGGCGGGAGGTGGAGGCGCGACGTTGGCAGCCATATTTGGTTGCGACGCGGTGGGCGCGGGCTGGGGTTGCCTGACGGAAATAGTGGAAGCGGTCACGGTCTGCACCGGCAACATGGTTGCGGTTGGCGGCAGCGGGTTGATGCTGGTGACGGTGCGTGCGGTGTCGGCGTGCGCGGCGGCGACGCCTTGTTCCGACCCAGGAACCACGCGACTTAAAGCGTTTCTAAAAGCTTCGGCGGACTGGAAGCGTGCAGCGGGATCTTTGGCGATGGCGAGCAAAATGATTTCGTTGAGCGCGGGGGGCAGGCCGGGCTTGATCTCGATGGGAGGCGTGGGCGGCTGGTTGACCTGCGCGGCCATGATGGAGTAGTCGCTGGATTCGCGGAAGGGACGGCGTCCGGTCACCATTTCATATAACGAAATGCCGACAGAGTAAAGGTCGGAACGCGCGTCGGTGGGCTCGCCTTTCACCTGCTCGGGCGACATGTAGCCGAGTGAACCGAGCGTGGTGCCGGTCATGGTAAGTGTGGATTCATCGCCGGAGCGGGCGATGCCGAAGTCCATCAGCTTCACGATGCCCGGGGGCGTGAGCATCATGTTGGCGGGCTTGATGTCGCGATGGACGACGTGCTGCTGGTGCGCGTAGCCGAGGGCGTCAAGCACCTGGCTGATGTAATTCACGGCGTCGGCAACCGGGACGGGACCTTGCTGCATGCGCTGAGTGAGAGTGGTGCCCTCGACATACTCCATGATCATGACGAGTTGGTTGTCTAGGGTTAGTGCGGTGCGCAGGGCGGCGATGTTGGGGTGGTCGAGGGCGGCGAGAACTTTGATCTCGCGCTGGAAGCGGGCGGCTAGTTCCTGGCGGCCGGCGAGGTCGGGGAGAAGGATCTTCATGGCTTCGACGCGGTCGGAGATGACGTTGCGGACTTTGTAGACTTTGCCCATGCCTCCGGCGCCGAGCTCGTTGAGGATTTCGTAGTCGCCAATGCGCTTGTTGATGGCTTCGGACATCGGAAGACCCCCTGTTACAGCAAAGTTACGTACAGGCTGGAGTTGGTGAGTGGAGGAATTATGACTTTCGGGGTGGGCGGGGGTCAAGGAGATTCGGGGTTGGCCCGTGTTCGTCGTGGGTCGTGCAAAACCTTAACCACAGAGGGCACCCTTCGACTTCGCTCAGGGCAGGCTCCGGTGCACGGAGGAAACTCGAGGTTGTTCAGGTGAGTACTTCGTATTCGCTTTTTACTAATCCGCTGGGATAGGGCTTTGTGGCGACGTGCTTAAGACGCACATCGTGCGGCAGGGTGCCGAAGAGAGGAATGCCTTCTCCGATGAGTACAGGTACGCGCGTGATGATGAGACGGTGAACTTGGCCGGCGCGGAGGAATCGTTGGATGGTGATGCCGCCGTCGACGTAGAGGTGATGAGCGCCGGTGGCGGCAAGTTTCGCAACGATGTCAGCTGGAGTGCCGGACATTTGTTCGACTGTGCCTCCTCGCACTTTTGAGAAGTCGAGGGGCTTGCTGCTGAGAACGACTACGCGCTTTTTGCCGTAGGGCCATGTCGGAAAAGCTAGAACGGTTTCGAACGTGTTCCGGCCTATTACCAGTGCGTCAACACTGGCTATGAATTCGTTGTAGCCGTGGGGTTCGCCGCCGTCTACCGGGAGAAAGTCGAGTGCGCCGTTGGGGCGGGCTATGAAGCCGTCGAGGCTAGTGCCGATGAAGATGGATACGATCATGGTGGAGTCGTAACCGTGTCGTCCGACAATTATTTTAACCTGGCGAGGGGCGGACAAGAGTGTCCGCCCCACACGAGAATATTTAGGTCCTATTGGAGCGATTGCATGACCTCGTCTAGCGCTTCTTTGCCGGGACGAATGACCGACTCGGGCAGCGTGGCTAGAGGATGGTCGGTGACGTTGAGCATGTCGATGAAGCTGGGAGCTTTGGGGTTCACGTAGAACATCCCAGTGAGGACTTCGCCTTTTTCGTGTGCCTCATGCAGGCGGCTGATGGCGCGAATGCGATTGGTTGCGTCGTAGTCTTCTTCTAACTTGGTGAGGCGAAGGCGGGAGCCGTCATGCATGGTCACTTCGACGGTGGTACCGGGATCGTACTCGACGTTGATTTCCTGGAACACGGGAACAAAGTCGAGGGTTTGCAGCGGCTCCTCATGCTCTTTCATGTATTTGTAGGATTTTGTGGAGCCTTCGTGATCGTTGAAAGTCACGCAAGGCGAGACTACGTCGATCATAACCGTGCCTTTGTGCGCAATGGCGGCCTTCAACATAGCGTGCAGCTGTTTCTTGTCGCCGGAGAAGGATCGTCCGACAAAAGTCGCGCCGAGGGTGATGGCCATAGCGCAGGTGTCGATGGCGGGGAGATCGTTGAGGACTCCGCTCTTCAACTTGGATCCTACGTCGGCGGTGGCGGAGAACTGGCCCTTGGTGAGTCCATAGACGCCGTTGTCTTCGATGATGTAGATGATCGGCAGATTGCGGCGCATTAAGTGAACAAATTGGCCGATGCCGATGGAGGCAGTGTCGCCGTCGCCGCTGACACCGAGAGCGATGAGTTTGTGGTTGGCGAGGACTGCGCCGGTGGCGACGGATGGCATGCGACCGTGGACGGCGTTGAAGCTGTGCGAGCGGCTCATGAAGTAAGCGGGAGTCTTGGAAGAGCATCCGATGCCGCTCGGTTTGATGACACGCTCGGGCTGGACACCCATTTCGTACATGGCGTCAATGATGCGTTCGGAGATAGCATTGTGACCACAGCCGGCGCAGAGTGTGGTCTTGCCGCCGCGATAGTCGAGCACGGTCAGGCCGATGCGATTTGTCTTCGGTGCGGGCGTCGGTGTAGGCGTGGTGGTTGTGGTTGCCATGTTACTTCCCCTCCATGCTGGTAAGTTCGTCGGTGACTGAGCGGGCATCGAGCGGCAGCCCGTGAATGTGCGCGATACTGCGCAGCCGGGTTACGAGTTCAGGTTTGATGTCGAGTTTGAGCAGGCTGAGCATCTGGGCGTCGCGATTTTGTTCGACTACGTAGACGCGGTCGTGATTCTCGATGAATTCGTGGACTTCGCGGGTGAAGGGATACGCTTTGATGCGCAGGTAGTCGGTTTCCATCTGGTATTCGTCGCGCATCTGGTCGCGAGCTTCGATGATTCCCCAATGGGAAGTACCGTAGGCGATGATGCCAATGTTTTTCTTGCCGGGGATGGACTTGCCGTTCATGATTACGGGCCGCGGCACGAAGGAGCGCGCGGTTTCGAATTTGCGATTCAGGCGCTCCATGTTGCGTTCGAAGTCGTCGGGGCGCTCACTGTATTGAGCTTTCTCGTTGTGGCCGCTGCCGCGGGCGAAGTACGAAGCCGCGGGATGTTCCGTCCCGGGTAAGGTCCGGTAGCCGATAGCGTCGCCGTCAACATCTTTATAGCGATTGAATCCACCGAGGCGATCGAGATCTTCTTTGGATAGAACCTTGCCGCGTTGGAGTGGCGCGGTCGGATAAGTGAAGGGATCGGACATCCAGTTGTTCATGCCGAGATCGAGATCTGACATGACGAATACGAGAGTTTGGAACTGTTCTGCCAAGTTGAAAGCGTCGGCGGCCATGTCGAAACATTCGGTGACGGAGCACGGGATCAGCATGATGTGCTTGGTGTCGCCGTGGGAGAGAAACGCGGTCGAAAGAATGTCACCTTGCGATGTGCGTGTGGGAAGGCCGGTGGATGGACCTACACGTTGAATGTCCCAGATAACGCCTGGGACTTCGGCGTAATAAGACAGGCCGGCAAATTCTGACATGAGCGAAATGCCGGGGCCGGCGGTAGAAGTCATGGAACGTGCTCCGGCCCAGCCTGCGCCCAGTACCATGCCGATGGCGGCGAGTTCGTCTTCGGCCTGAACGATGGCGAAAGTCGCTTTGCCATCGGGGCCGATGCGATAGTCCTTCATGTATTCGATCAGGGTTTCGACGAGCGAGGACGAAGGCGTGATGGGATACCAGGTCACGACCGTAACTCCGGCAAACATGCAGCCGAGGGCGGCGGCGGAGTTGCCGTCGATGATGATCTTGCCGGCGGTCTTGTCCATGCGCTCGATGACGTAGGGGCCGAGCTTGACCAGTGAAGTAGTGGCGTAATCGAAGCCGGCCTTGGCAGCGGCGAAGTTCAGATTTGCGGCCTTGGGTTTGCTGGCAAACTGTTTGCGGATGGCCTTTTCAACTTCGGCCATGTCGATGGACAGCAGCTTGGCCACTACGCCCACATAAACCATGTTCTTGACCAGCTTGCGCAGCTTGGCCTCAGGGCAGACGGGAGCGACGATCTTGTCGAAGGGGACGGAGTAAAAGATCAGATCATTGCGAACTTGATTGAGGTTCAGAGGCTCGTCATAGAGTACGACGGCGCCGGGCGCGAGGGACTTTACGTCGTCCTGGGCGGTCTCGGCATTCATGGCCACCAGAAAATCGATTTCTTTCTTGCGCGCGATGTATCCGTTCTTGTTGGCGCGGATGGTGAACCAGGTGGGCAATCCGGCAATGTTTGAGGGAAACATGTTCTTGCCGGAGACGGGGACTCCCATTTGAAAAATGCTGCGCAAAAGCACCGAGTTCGAGCTTTGGGAACCCGATCCATTCACCGTCGCAACCTGAATACTCATGTCGTTGACGACGCGCTTCTGCCCGGCGGGCCCTGAGGCGCCGCGAGGAGTTACATCTGTGGTGGCCATTGCCTGTTCCTTCCTTTGGCTGGAGCGGGTTTTGAGCCGCTCGATGTAATGAAGAATGATGAGAGCAACCTTTTATTATACGGCAGGATGGGAAGTTGGGAGGCGAAACGAAAGGTTGGTGTACCTGGTTGGGAAATACGGGTGCGTGGGGAGAATGCCTTGACGCACTCATACAGCGCAGGCTTGGTAGGGGTCCTTCGACTGCGGGAATGCTTCGCGTTGCGAAGCATTCCCTTCGCTCAGGATGACAGAGGGGCGAGAGGTTAGACTTCGACTCGGAAGAACTGGGCCATCTTGCGGAATTTGTTGTAGCGGGCGTCGACTAGTTCGGAAACTGGTAATTTCTTCAACTGCTCAAGATTGTTCTTCAAGGATTCGGCCAGCAGAGCGGCGGCGGCGGCGTGGTCGGTGTGGGCCCCGCCATCGGGTTCGGGGACGATTGAGTCCACGCAGCCTAGCTCGCTCAAATCTTTGGCGGTAATGTGCAGGGCCTGGGCGGCTAGTTCTTTCTTCGTCGCGTCGCGCCACATGATTGAGGCGCAGCCCTCGGGCGAAATGACGGAGTAGATCGAGTTCTCCATCATTAGGACGCGGTCGGCAATGGCGATGGCCAGGGCGCCGCCGCTGCCACCTTCTCCGGTGATGGTCGTAATAATTGGAACTTGCAGGCGGGCCATCTCGCGGAGATTTCTGGCAATGGCTTCGGCTTGGCCGCGTTCTTCAGCTCCGAGGCCGGGATATGCTCCAGGCGTATCTACAAATGTGAACAGTGGGCGGCGGAATTTCTCGGCGATCTTCATCACGCGGAGAGCTTTTCGATAGCCCTCAGGATTGGGCATGCCGAAGTTTCGATAGACTTTTTGTTTGGTATCACGCGCTTTCTGGTGGCCGATGATCATGACTTCCTGGCCCTGGAAGCGGGCCATGCCAGCGACGATGGCGGGATCGTCGCCGAAGCCCCGGTCGCCGTGGATCTCACTGAAGTCGGTGAAGATCCTTTCGATGTAATCCAGTGCATAGGGGCGTTGCGGATGTCGGGCCAATTCTGTCCTCTGCCAGGCGTCGTGATTCGCGGAGACCTCGATACGAAGAGAGTCGATGCGATCATTCAGCTGCTTGATCTGATTGCGGAGATCGTCGTTCTGTCCGGGCGCGGATTGCAGCCGGGAAAGCTGTTGCTCGATTTTCTCCAGTTCCTGTCTAGCTTTAAGTTGTAAGTCCATCTTACGGGCGTCACCGTTCCTTGCGGCCCAGCGTGATTCCACCATCGACAGCAGAAAATCGGTTCCGGTCACCACCAGCCCGACGTTGACAACTCTGGAACCGCTAGTCACTTGCAGGCCGAATGCGTGGGGGGAAGCTCTCATCCGCTGTTGATTTCAGTTAATGACGCGAACTGCACCGCGACCGCAGAGTTCTTCCACACGCGCCATAAAATTACGGTCCGGTAGGACATTATAGCCTTCCGCTTCCATGACCACCATGAAATCGCCCTGACGCTCCACGTCAAATAGTACCTTGGCCTCGCCTTTGGACTGAGAACAAAGCAGATGCAGGTCGTCGACAGTAGATTCACTCGCAGTTTCAACGGGGATGCGAATGCGCAGTGAGCGCGGTAGCGGGACTTTGGCATCTTCGAGCGGGGAGATCTCGTTGGCGGTGAGTTTGGGGTTGGCGCCCTCTTCGATTCGCAGACCGCCACGCACCAAGACCGGGACTTCGAGCTTCACTTTGTCGCCGAGTTTCCGGTAGGCCTCTGGAAAGACGATCATCTCGACGGAGCCTTCCATGTCTTCGAGAGTGCCTTGAGCGTAGAAATCGCCTTTTTTGGATTTCAGGACTTTGATTCCGGTGATGATTCCGGCGGTTGTGATGTTTTCGTCTTTGCCAGTTGAAGACTTCATGGCGGCAATATCGCCCGTGCTCAGAGCGCGCAGGTTTTCTAGTTTGTCGCGATACTTTTCGAGCGGGTGTCCAGTGATGAAGAATCCGAGAATTTCTTTTTCAGCGGCTAGGCGGGTGTGTTCGTCCCAGTCGGGCGTGTCGGGGAGCCGGTTGTTGTCGGATTGATTTTCTTCCTGCTGAAATACTCCGAATAAGCCGTGCTGGCCGGATTCGGCGTCGCGCTGGGTTTTGGCGGCGCGGTCGATGGCTTTGTCGAGGACGGCCATCAGTTGGGCGCGGCGACCGAGTGAATCCATAGCGCCGCTCTTTACTAAGGACTCGAGCACGCGCTTGTTGAGCAGGCGTAGATCGACTTTTTCACAGAATTCGTAGATCGAGTTGTAGCGTCCCTTTTCTTTGCGTCCGGCGACGATGGACTCGATGGCGTTATGGCCGACGTTCTTTACGGCCGCAAGACCGAAGCGAATGGCGGGTCCATGCGGAGTGAAGTTGGCGGTGCTGACGTTGATATCGGGCGGCTCGACACCGATGCCCATCTCGCGGCATTCGTTGATGTACTTCACCACGTCGTCGGTGCTGCCGGTGACCGAGGTCAGCATCGCCGCCATGAACTCCACGGGATAGTGTGTCTTCAGATAGGCCGTCTGGTAGGCGAGGAGCGCGTAGGCAGCGGAGTGCGCTTTGGGAAAACCATATTCCGCAAACTTTGCCAGAAGGTCGAAAATCTTCTCGACTTTCTTTGGAGGATAACCCCGCTGCACCGCACCCTCTACAAATCGGTCGCGTTGCTGAGCCATTTCTTCCGGCTTCTTCTTGCCCATGGCGCGGCGAAGCACATCGGCTTCTCCGAGTGAATAGCCTGCCAAGCGGTTGGCGATCTGCATGACCTGTTCCTGGTAGACGATGACGCCCCAGGTGTCTTCCAGCATTTCTTTCAGTTCTGGCAATTCGTATTCGATCTTCTTGCGGCCATGTTTGCGGTCGATGAAATAGTCGATCATGCCGCCCTGAATCGGGCCCGGTCGATAGAGCGCGTTGAGAGCGGTAAGGTCGCCGATGGTCGAGGGCTGATAGCGCCGCAGGACGTCACGCATACCATGCGATTCAAACTGAAACACGCCGGTGGTCAAGGCTTTGTGAAAGACTTTTTCGTAAGTTGTTTGGTCGTTGAGAGGAATGTTTTCGAGGACAAGCTGTTCGCCTCGGGTTTGGGCGATTAGCTTGACGGTGTCGTCAAGGATGGTCAACGTGGTCAAGCCAAGGAAATCCATCTTCAACAAGCCCATCTTTTCGATGGCGACCATGTCGAAGGCGGTAACGATTTCGTCGTTCTTGGTTTTGTGCAGCGGTACCAGTTCCGTCAGTGGACGGGGAGAGATGACGACGCCGGCGGCGTGAACTCCGGCGTTGCGCACCAGGCCTTCGAGTTTTCGGGCAGTGTCGAGCAGTTGGCGTACCTGGGGCTCGCTTTCGTAGGCCTGCTGCAACGCGGGTGAATCTTTGATTGCCTGCTCCAGCTTGATGTTCAGCGTGGTGGGCACCATTTTGGCGATGCGGTCTACGTCGGCGTAGGGAATGTCCATGGCGCGGCCGACGTCTTTGATCGCGGCCTTGGCGGCCATGGTGCCGAAGGTGATGATCTGCGCTACGTTGTCACGGCCGTACTTGCGAGTGACGTAGTCGATGACTTCGCCACGGCGGTTCATGCAGAAATCCATGTCAATGTCGGGCATGGAAATACGTTCTGGATTCAAGAAGCGCTCGAACAGCAGCTCTTGTTGAAGGGGATCGAGGTCGGTGATACCGAGCGAGTACGAGACCAGCGAACCCGCGGCTGAGCCTCGGCCGGGACCGACTGGAATATGGTGTTCGCGCGCGTAACGAACGAAATCCCAGACGATGAGGAAATATCCGGAGAACTGCATTTGCTGGATGATGGCGAGTTCGCGGGCGAGACGCTGCTCGTATTCGGCCACGCTGTGCTTGATGCGCCCTTGCTCCTGTAAATTCCTGATTACCTCAAGGCGACGCGCGAAGCCTTCGCGGCTTACGTGCTCGAAATAACTGTCGAGGGTATAGCCGGCGGGGACATCGAAATGCGGGAAGGGATTGCTGACCTTTTCGAGACGCAGGTTGCAGCGTTCGGCGATGGCGAGGGTCCGGGATAGCACGTCGGGTGCGTCTTTGAAGACCTGGAACATTTCGTCGTAGCTTTTGACATAGAAGCCGGTGCCCTGAAACTTCATGCGATTGGTGTCTTGAATCGACTTGCCGGTCTGGATGCAGACCATGACGTCCTGGGCGTGAGCGTCTTCTTCGCACAGGTAGTGGCTGTCGTTGGTGGCGACCATCGGCAGGCCGAGTTCTTTTTCTAACCGGAACAGGTCGGGATGAATGCGATGTTCCATCTCCAGGCCCTGATCCTGTATCTCGAGGAAGAAATTATCTTTGCCGAAAATGTCGCGATAGGAGACCGCAGCGCTGCGAGCGGATTCGTACTTCCCTTCCATGAGGAACTCGGCTACTTCGCCCTTGAGGCAGCCGGAGAGACCGATCAGCCCCTTGGAGTGTTCGGCAAGGAATTTCTTGCTCACGCGGGGTTTGTAATAAAAGCCGTGGAGCGATGCTTCAGAAGTGATCTTGGCGAGATTGCGGTAGCCTTCTTCGTTCTCGGCCAGCACCAGCAGGTGGTTGTAGGTGTCGTTGTCGGGAGGCGTGCGTTCGATGTTGTGATCGTCTTTCTTGCAGATGTACAGCTCGCAGCCGACGATGGGCTTGATGCCCTCATGTTTCGCGGCATTCACGAAATGCACTGCGCCGAAGATATTGCCGTGGTCGGTCATGGCCACGGCGGGCATGCCCAATTGCTTGGCACGCTCGCACAGTTTCTCGACGTCGCAAGCGCCGTCGAGCATGGAGTAGTCGGTATGGAGATGGAGGTGGACGAATTGGGGCATGGGGGCTGTATCGATTTTACTGTGGCGTCATTGTAACGGGAAGGTGGCTGCAAGCTTCAGGCGTAGTTATGCACAGGCAGTGGATTTCCGGCGGTCAAAAACTCAAACCGCGAGGTTCACGAAGCTTGCATATTCAGGAAAGGCCTTAACCACAGAGGGCACAGGGTACACAGAGAGACTAGCGCCGGCCTAGCGTTTTCGTTTCTTGGCTTTGGACTTGGGCGCGGGTTTGGCAGGTTTCTTCTTAGGGGCAGGCTTCTTGGGAACTGATTTCGCAGGCTTGGCAACTGATTTCGCAGGCTTGGCAACTGCGGGCGGCTTAGACGGCTTCGGCGGCGGTGGTACGACGGCCGGAGCGGCTGCGGGCACGGCCTTGCCCTTCTTTCCAGTTTTTCCAGCGACGGCAGTTGGCGCTGGCGTTGCTTGTGCTCCGGCGGCGGCTGCTTTGGCGGCGCGTCCGCGTTTTGGTGGCGGAGGCGGAGGCGGTGGCGGTGGCGCGAGCGGCTTCAAGAACTTCAACGTTTCGGTGCGTGAACGCAGACGGCCATCGAGCAATAGCATGAATACATCGTTGGCAATCTTGGAATATTCGGGCAGTTGCGGCGTGATGTACAACTCCGTCATTTCGGGCAGCGGGATCTTCTGTTGCACTTGCCGCCACTTGGTGAAGAAGTTCTTGATCTTCTGTTCTACGGCTTGCTGCTTGGAGGTCACGGCGAGAAACAGCGTCATCTCCGGGCGCGCCTCGGAGAGCAACTTCCAGGTGCGCGAAGGAGTCGCGGCCTCTTTGCCAGCGAGCCGTTTGGCCAGGTCTTTGGCATTGTCCTCGAGATCTTTCCAGGCCTCGACCAGATCCTTGCGTGGGATCGCCTTGCGGATATCGGCGACATCTTTATCGCTCAGCTTTGAAGTCAGGAAATACAGCACCGCGGGCGAGGGATCGGGCGTGTAGCCCAGTTCATTCATTTGCTGGCGGGTTTTCACCAACTGGCTTAGTCCGACAGTGTCCACCTTGGCGGTGGTCCAGTGCGGGTTCAGTACCTTGAGCCAATCTTCTTTCTCCAGCGAGCGCACGATGTGGAGCGGGTCGTCTTCGTAGGCGAGTTGTTCGATTTCGACTCCAATTGCCCGGTGGTTGATGTGGTCGATATAGTTGTTTTCTTTGGCGGACCGGTAGCGGGCCTCGGTGCGTTCCTCGAGGGGCCAGTGGAAGCGCGCGGCAAAGCGGGTGGCGCGAATCAGCCGCGAGGGATCTTCGACGAAGGCATAATTGTGCAGCGTGCGGAGCAGCTTGGATTCGATGTCCGCGGATCCGTTGAAGGGATCCATGAGCAGGCCACGGGAACCGGGGTTGAGCGACAACGCCATGGCGTTGACAGTAAAATCGCGGCGGCGCAAGTCTTCAATAATGGTGGAGGGCGCTACGATGGGCGGCTTGCCTACTTTTTCATAGCGCTCGGTGCGAGCGGGACTAATCTCAGCACGGACTTTGCCCGGCAAGACCAGGTAGATCGCCTTCAGATCTTCGTCGGTCGAGGAGACGATGGCCCCGGCGCGTTCCAAATCTTTTTGCAGCTTGAGGGGATTGCCCTGGACGGTGAAATCGAGATCTCGAATGGGAAATCCGCTGATGATGTCACGCACGGCACCGCCGGTGAGATAGATGTTCATCTCGGCGGCGCGGGCGATGTCTTGAACCAGCGTAATGCCCCGCTGCTGGTCGGGCGTCAGGCGAATTTCCATGGTGTAGATGTAATCAGCCATGCGTCGTCCTGAATTTCGGGATTCGGTGTGCGCACGAAGTGGTGTAAAGATTTTCCACAGGGCACACCGGGGAGTCAGGGGCAGGCCCGCCCACTACCACGTAAACTGCTCTATAGACTAGCTTTAGGCGATTCAGGCGTGGCCTCGGTAAACTACACAAAATACCACAAGGTTAACGATTTGGCTACTACGAACGAGATGACTGACTATGTTCGGAGCAAAAGTGTGAGAATGTGACTACGCCGAACCGCAGGAAACCGCAACCCAGGCGGGTTTGGCAAGAAGCGAATGCCCTCGACTCATAAGAAGGTAGTGGTCCGCAAAATTGACCGCGACACGGTGAATGGCCACGTCGCGCCCGCGAACTTCGTCCACGAAGGCAAACTGGAACTGCTGAACACCGCCGGGAATGTGATCGCGATTGAGCTGCGCGAGGTCAAGGTGGTTTACTTCGTGCGGGAGTTCGGCGAGGCGGAATCGCCTAGCCGTAAGACTTTCACGACTCGCCCACGTACCGAGGGACTATGGGTACGGTTGCGCTTCAAAGATGGTGATGTTCTGGAAGGAATGATGCCGAACGACCTGCTGCAAGCGTCGGCGGAGGGTTATTTGATTAATCCTCCGGACTTGCGATCGAATACGCAGCGGATGTTTGTGCCGCGGAGTGCGCTGGAATCGCTTACAGTGCTGGCGGTGATTGGGGCGACCAGGCGGAGGCGGCGTGGACTGCCCAGCGATACGTTGCAGGTGCCGATGTTTGGAGAGCAGTGAGAATCCCTCGCTACCGGGCTATCCCCTTGAACAACCTCTTATCGAAGGGATAGGCTTCGTGCCATAACACGCTGATTCGTGCTGCGTCGGCGTGCATGGGATTCAGCAAGATATTCATTGTCTCCGGGAGAATTGCGGACGGGACTTCTAATAATGGAGTCTGATTCAGCGATAGCCATTCATCGCCTAGGGTTCGGGATGCTATTTCGTTCTGCTGCCAATCGTCGGTGAGCGCGGAGAAATGCATTTTGGGTAAGTCATCGGGCGCCTCGGCTTTTAACAGCCGATAACTCTTGGGCAGCTGATTGGGTTTGAGTTCTAAATGGACCAGCGCTTCGACCAGCGCTCCGGCAGGCGTGGTGGCTAGATAAACGATTGGCCGTCCGCGGGTGTGCCAGCGAGCGGAGGCGAGAAGGCCGCCGCGTCCGTCGAGCGTGTCGTGGTTGCTGATTCTCCAGAGAAACACTCAGGCAAACATTCCTTCGTCGATCTGCACCAACATTTCTTCCACTAAGCGGCCACCGGTTTCGGTGGACATCATCTGAATTGGCGTCTTGCCTTCGAAGCGCGACTTAGGTTCGCGCACCCAGGTTAGAGCTGACGCCGCGTCTCCTAACGTGGCTTGCGCGCGGGCGAGGATGCGGGCGGTGCGGATGGCGCGATCGGATTCTTCTTTCGATAACTTCTGATGGCTGGCCTTGCGATGTTTGAAGGTCCGGCGATGAATAACCAGGGCGTGGACTTCGTCGCGAGTGAGGCCGTGGCGAGTCATGCGGCTGACTGTGGTCAGCGGCAGACCGCGTTCTGCGAGAGAGGCTAATTCGAGTTCGGAGGAGATGCGTCCGCCAAGCCACTCGCGGAGGAAGTTGGTGAGTTGGAGGGCGGTGGAGAGTGGAGTGGTTGGGTTGGGTTGCATAGGGACATTATGCCATAGAAGTTGGGGCGAAGTGTACCACATAACATGCAAATATCATGTAACTTATTGAAAATAAGCACCAAATAATCGTGGTTATGTATTTGACGCAAGTTAAGCGATTCGGATACCATTCCGCGTTGAATGCTCCGGGTATGTTTGGACGGAGATCAACGTGGAGGTGTGTATGTCTGAAATGGAACCGCCCGTACCGGGTCACCATTGGTTTCATATTCCGCTGCAACTCACCGTGGCGGCCTTCTGGTTTTATTGGTACTGGCACACGCCAGCCCCAAATAAAGCTGTGTTGTGGCTTGGCGGGGTAGCGGCCCTCATGCTTCTTGTTGAAATGCGCCCTATACATAAAGCCATCTATTTCATCTTGGTGATCGGTTTGATGTTCATGGAGAACCGGGCGATTGATAATGATCGTGCCAATTTTGCACGCGATGAGGCGTATCGAAGAGCGCAAGAAAATAAACAGTTCTCGGAAATCGGAACCAGTATCTCGGTAAATGTCCAGAAGTTACTAGATCAAAGCGATACCCATTTCCTGAAGACACTTAAACAGGAATCGGAACAGTTTGCCGCGACAATGCAAAGGTTTCAGGTAAATGTAGATGAGATCACTGGCGGCAGTAGCTATGTGGTGGTCTATCCCGATACTGCGAAACCCGAAGGGAGGGGTAATACCTTTCCACTTATGATTAACGTATGTAGTCATTGCCAATACAGTGTCCCTGATGCATACGTGCTTCTTCAACGAGATGTTAATTCCAGCGACCAAGGGGAGTTTATTTACAAAGGAAGAGTGAATACTAGCTTTGGGGTAATCGTCGGAGCTACCATCACCCCAAACGCCAATGGTGAGACATTCTATAGGATCAATGTAGAAGCGCCGAATAAGCCAACGACTGAGATATTAAGAGTGCGTTTCAGCAATGAAGATAGGGAGTGGCAATATGCGTGGCAAGTATGGAGACAAGACAAACCTCCGCGCATGAATGTTAAGACGAGGAAACTGGAAGGGCAAAAACGTCGCTTACTCGAAGAACACACGTGGGATACCAATTTCACTGTGGAATCTTCCCCTATCATAGTAAAACCCTAAGCAGCCTTTGTGAGCTCCTTATATCTGAGGCTGTCCGAATGAATGAGTCGAAGCATGGTGTCACGGAACAGGAACGGGTTCTTGCGATTATTGAATCGCCGCGTCATTTCGTCGAGGTAGGTTGCCGGCCGATAGCGTCTCGATGATGGATTCGTATCAGGGCACGCCTTTCAGGCGTGCCGCCACGAACGATAAATCCGGCAACGCGCCGATGAGGCGCAACTGCCACTGCACCCGCAGCGCCTAAAGGCGTCATCTGAACGTGACGATGCGGTACGCTTGAAGGCGTACCCTGATACGAAGCGTAACTCTGAGAGGACGGGGAGGGAGAGTGCATAGGTCCCTTCGACTTCGCTCAGGGCAGGCTCTTGGTTGGGATCCTTCGCGTTGCGAAGGGATGACGGCGCTCCGGTTGGCGTCGTATCCGCTTCAGCGCGCGAGCAGTTCGGGAGTCTTCTTGTGATCGGGAAACAAGGGCTGCTGTCTGGGATCAGCGTTGGTCTGATGTTGATCGGCTTCGCGTTCTTTTCTGCCCTTGGCGACGCCATAGCACGCCAACGCGAATCCCACCGCAACCACAGTTAGCAACTGCAAGGTCTGAGTCATAGTAGGCGTTTCCTTTCAACTTGGATGCCGAACATCAGGAGCGCGACTCCGACTAGTAACGCTGAGACTACGGTATACCAATCGGCATCACTTTTCTCGAAAATAACGTAAAGCGGAGCAAAAACAACTACCAGCGTACCAGCCTCCCTCAGCGCCTCTCCGACCATCTCATCGGTATATCTCTTCTCTGCCAATTGCCACACCTACAAAAGCTCCGCGCATCGGGGGCCTCGAAAAATTCAGTGTCCGAAAGGTCGGGCACAGCTTGCCAAGCAACTGAAGGCTATCCCGCCGCCAGAAGCAGGTCAACCCGAATCGCGTACATCACAAGCCACTGAATCTCCGCTTCTCCCGAATCGGAACCTTCATCTCCTCCGACTGCATTACAATCAGCCTTCCGATTGTCACCACGGGAAACCATCATGAAACTTGGACAGATTGCCTCGACTTTGGGCGCGCGGCTGGAAAACGGCTCGCCTGAGACTGAAATCACCGGCGTGGCCGGCATTGAAGAAGCCGGGCCGGGACAGATCAGCTTCGTTGCTAATCCCAAGTATGGGGCGGCGGCGCGCACTACTAAGGCAGCCGCGGTGATTGTGGCCGAGGACTTCCCTGCCATACCGGCAGCCATGCTACGCAGCGGGAATCCTTATTTGGCGTTTGCGAAGGCGATTGGACTGTTTTATCAGGCAGCGACGTATGCGGCGGGAGTGCATGCGACGGCGGTGGTGCATGCTTCGGCGCGGATTGGCGCAGGCGCGCATGTGGGACCTTATGTGGTGATTGGTGAAGATGTTGTGATCGGCAAGAATACAGTTTTGCTGGCGCATGTGGTGATCTATCGCGGGGCGAAGATCGGCGATAACTTCTTTGCTCATGCGCATGCCGTTGTTCGCGAGGGCTGTCGGCTGGGGGATAACGTGCTGCTGCAAAACGGCGTGGTGATCGGCGCGGATGGATTTGGTTTCGCCAAGGATGACGCCGGACACTGGCACAAGATTCCTCAACCGCAGCCGGTGGTCATTGAGGACGACGTGGAGATCCAAGCGAACTCATGCATTGACCGGGCGAGCGTCGGCGAAACCCATATTGGCCGGGGGACGAAGATTGACAACCTGGTGCAGGTAGGGCACGGCTCGCGCATCGGCGAGGACGCGTTGCTGGCGTCGCAGGTTGGGCTGGCGGGATCGACTGAGATTGGCAATCGGGTGATTCTCACGGGGCAAGTTGGCGTAGTGGGGCATTGCAAAGTGGGAGATGACGCGATTGTGACACCGCAGAGTGGCGTGGCTGGGGACATTGAGGCTGGCGCGATTGTGAGCGGGGCGCCGGCGGTTGAGCATAAGCTTTGGCTGAAATATTCGGCGTTGTTGAGTCGGTTGCCGGAGATTGCGCGAGCGGTTAGAGGCAAAACCTTAACCACAGAGGGCACAGAGGAACACAGAGACAAATCTTCAGGCTGATGCAGTGTTGTAGGAGTGAGAAGTAAAACCTTAACCACAGAAGGCACCCTTCGACTTCGCTCAGGGCAGGCTCCGGATCACGAGACAAATCTTCAGGCTGATGCGGTGTTGGACTGGCTTTGAAACTCTGGCGGCAGGCCACTTTCGATTACTCGGCGCACTTTCTCCATCAATTCGTCGCGAGTGCCGAAGTCTTTGGGCTCGATGGGATCATGGAAGATTACATCGACCAGGCCGGGCTCGATGGCGAATCGGGTTTTGGGCATGACGTAGTGGGTGCCGACGATCGTGATTGGGACCACCGGAACTTTGCATCCCTCCGCCAAATAGAATGGGCCTTTCTTGAAGGGAATCAGCTTGCCGTCGTAAGAGCGATGGCCTTCTACATAGATTGTCATGTTGACTCCCTGGCGGACGACTTCGGCGGCAGCCTGCACGGCGGCGATGCCTGCATCGCGGTCGCCACGGTCGACGGGCACCATCGATCCCATACGCATGGCTTTGCCCATGATTGGGATGTTGAACAGTTCCCTCTTGATCAGGACCGAAGTGCGGCGGGGAAGCAGCGGGACGGTAATGGCCGGGTCGATGTTCGAAACATGGTTCGACATGAAGACATAGGTGCGATTGGGATCGAGTTTATCGAGACCGATGACACGGGTTCGCACGCCGGTCAGGCGCACACCGGCGGCCGCGCCCCACATGAACATCCGGTACATGAGGTTGACATTGCCGACGCAAAACGACCACGGGATGAAAAAGAGCGCGACGGGAATCAGCGCTAAGGCCCAGAACGTCAGCATGAGAAGAGTGCGGATCACGGTTTGGGTCGCGTCTCCATAGTCATTGTCCGGCTTTGGCCGGGCTGGCGGTGAGCGACTGAAGGCGTTCTGGCAGCTTTTCGTAAATCCCGCCGAAACCTCCGTTGGAAAGAATGGCGACAACGTCTCCTGCGCGCAACTCAGGTGCGACGAGTTGCACAATGCCATCTACGGTTGGCACGATGCGCGCCCGGCGTCCCTGCTTTTTAATGTCACTGGCGACGGCGGCGAGGTCAAGCCGTTCGACCGCCGGAATGGCTTCCGATTTGAATACTTCGGCGACGACAACTTCGTCGGCCAGCGCCAGACTTCGGGCTAGATCAGTTTGAAAAACATTGCGTCGTAGGGTGTTGGAACGAGGCTCGAGAATCACCCATAAGCGAGAGTCTGGGTAGCGCGATCGCAAAGCCTTCAGTGTTCCGGCGATGGCAGTAGGATGATGAGCGAAGTCATCAATAATGGTGACGCCGTTTAACGTTGCCCGAACTTCGAGGCGGCGTTTTACGCTCTTAAAAGTCTTGAGCGCGGCGGAGATTTCTACTGTGTCGATACCGCAACTTGCGGCCAGAGCAGCGGCGGCGGTGGCGTTCCAGACGTTGTATTCGCCAGCCAGGGAAAACTCGAAGTTAGCCCAAGGCTTGCCGTCGCGCAGGACTGTCCATGAGGTGCGGGCGGGATCCAGACGTAGATCGACGATTTGCCAGGTTGCCTGTGGGCTCGAACCGTAGCGCTCGACGGGACAGAAGGCGCGGGCCAGGCAACGGTCAATGCTCTCGCCGCTGTCGAAGCCGATGATTCGCCCACGTTTCGGGATGAGATTGACCAGGCGCTTAAAGGCAGTTTCTACGGCGTCTAGATCTTTGTAGATGTCAGCATGATCGAACTCGACTGAAGTGAGGATAATGGCGTCGGGAAAGTAGTGCAGGAATTTCGGGCCCTTGTCGAAGAAGGCGGTGTCATACTCATCGCCTTCGAGGATGAAGTGCTTGCCTTCGCCCAGTTGAAAGCTGCTGCCGAAGTTCTCGGCGATGCCGCCGATAAGAAACGATGGTTGCAATCCGGCGGTTTGAAATATCCACGCGAGAATTGAGGTGGTGGTGGTCTTGCCGTGAGTACCGGCTACGACCAGAACTTCTTTGCCGCGCAGGAACTCGTCGTGCAGAACTTGCGGAAGCGAGGCAAAGGGGATGCGCTGGTCGAGGATGTGCTCAAGCTCGACATTTCCACGAGAGACCACGTTGCCGACAACGACGAGGTCGGGCCGAGGATCGAGATTCTTGATGGCAAAGGGCTGGTGGACGGGGATGCCGAGCGAGGCCAGAAAGTCGGACATCGGAGGGTAGGCGGCAGCGTCCGATCCGGTGACACGGAATCCGCGCTGCTGCAGCATTCCGGCGAGCGAGGCCATCGCAGTGCCGCAGATGCCGATTAGGTGAATGTGTTTGGCCTTGGTCATGAGTCAAAAACTTAACCACAGAATACACAGGGGAACACAGAGGAACCCCGCTCTAGTTGCCTGCCTGTACGTTCTTCTTGCTGATGGCGACGGTTGCCGATTCGAGGATGCTGAGGCTTACGCCGTCACTCTCTACATTCAGATCTGC
>Ga0206861_1037_pt1 | contig 33223 bp, 32 predicted proteins | sample Alteio_BWOrgCont_45_FD_152617 | JGI IMG/M metagenome (GOLD analysis project Ga0206861, IMG submission 152617) | Enriched cells from forest soil in Barre Woods Harvard Forest LTER site, Petersham, Massachusetts, United States -... | ecosystem: Environmental > Terrestrial > Soil > Temperate forest >... | reverse complement strand
TATACCCCTTGTATTAACCAGTCGCAGTTACGATGGCAGCAACCAGTTTTTAATTACCGATATGAATACCGTTAGCCAGTATGGCGACAATATGCTTACCAACGGCACACCTAAGGCCCAATACAATATACCTAAGCAAATTGTAAGATTTAGAATATTGAATGCGGAGGTGATGCGTGGCTATAATTTAGGGTTTAGCGATAACCGCAGCTTTTATGTTATTGGCAACGATCAGGGCCTGCTGAATGCACCTGCACCTGTTACCCGTTTTTATTTAATGCCCGGCGAACGCATAGAAATACTGGCAGATTTCAGCAAAGATGTAGTGGGCGACACATTAGATATGAATGCATTTAACAGCGGGCAGCCATCGGGCTTTCCGGGGGGAGATACTACACACTATGGTGTTAACGGCAGCCTGCTAAACGATACCACATTTACGGTATTGCATATAAATATTAGCGCTACCACCGCCCACCCTGTTACCGCTATACCAGCCAAGCTTGCCAACAATGTGTACTGGACCGCTAAAGACGCTACTGTAAAAAGATATTTTTACGTAACCAATGGCGCAGGTGTGGGACTGAAACAATATTTGTTTAACGATACCATTTACAACTTTAACCAGATAAACGAACACGTGCAGCAAAACGCCATTGAGCAATGGACCATTGTAGATAACTACTTTAACACGCACACTTTTCACATACACGATGTGCAGTTTAAAATAATACACCGCAGTGCAAGTGTATTTGGTTTTTCTGATACCGTGCAGAGCTACGAATCGGGGTGGAAGGATAATGTGTTTGTATCGAAGGGCGATACCGTGGTGGTAATAGCTAAGTTTATGGACCTGGCCGACTCGCTGCACCCCTTTATGTTCCACTGCCATATGATAAACCACGAGCAGGGCGGCATGATGGGCCAATTTACCGTTAGCCCGGGCACAGTGGGCATTAACGAAGTGCAGAGCGTTCCTTTTAATTACACCTTGTTCCCGAACCCGGCAAGCGACAGGCTTTACATACAATTTGCAGACCCTAACAGCCGTGCCTATTATATAACCATTACCGATATGCTGGGCCGTGTGAAATACATGCTACCCTACCCCGAACTTGCCAAAGGCATTGATGTGAGCACTCTCGCCACCGGAGAATATTTACTGCAACTGACGGACGATAAAACCAAACGCACCACCACACGCAAGTTCATTAAACAATGATGCGGTTTTATAAAATACTAGCACTTGCATTATTTATATTGCCCTTGCAGGGCTTTGGGCCGGGGCTAATCCAAACCGTGCCCGACTTTAGCCTGCGCGATGTAAGCGGCAAATACATTTCGCCGAAAGATTACCCCAAGGCAAAAGGTTTTATGGTGGTGTTTATTTGCAACCACTGCCCTTTTGCTAAGCTTTACATAAAACGCCTGAACGACCTGAACACCAAATACAGCGCGCTGAATGTGCCTTTACTGGCCATTGACCCTATGGACTCGCTCACCTACGAAGATGAGACCTTTGCACACATGCAGCAGCGCGCCAAAGCAGAGGGCTTTAACTTCCCTTACCTGAGCGATGGCACCGAAACCGCTGCACGCAGCTTTAATGCACGCCGCACACCCGATGCTTTTGTTATTTGGAAGGAGAACAACCAATGGATAATTAAATACCAGGGTGCTATTGATGATAACGGCTCTGAGCCCGACAGCGTGCACCATACTTATCTCTCTACCGCTGTTTATGAGCTATTGGCGGGCACTCCTGTTAAAGAGCCTTCTACCATTTCTATTGGGTGTTATGTGCATTATAGAGGCTAATATTTAATTCGCAAATTAAACAACACTGATTTTAGACTCAATCACTTTTAATATATCTATGACCTCCTTGGCTGATTGCTCAAATTCAGTAATTGCAGTTACTCTATCATTAGCTATAAATTCTTTCACTTTGCGCAACAAAGCAATTTTCAATTTATTATTTCCTCTATCGCTTAAAACAGCATCGATTTCATTTTTAAATCTAATCGGATAATACTCTTCAAAACTATGCTTTGTCAATTGTATAAAATTCTCTGCATTCCAACCATGTTTGGTATAAGTGTCTTTCATTTTATTTATAATCTCTTTCTCATCCACCCCATCATCCACAATAGTCCAAACTTTATTTTTATATCTACTTTCCAAGTGAAAAAAGATAAAATGCTTATTAAATATATCGAACCTATCTTTAAGCTTTCCAACTCCTTGAGTCGCTATCGTTCTAATTTGAGTAACTAAAGCAGGACAAAACACAGGTATTAGAAAATCTCTTATAATTTCTTCGGCTGTTGACTCCTCCAAAAACAACCACCCATTCCAAAAACCAAAATCAATTGGCTCATATCCTAACACCTCTAATGCCTCCCATCTTTCTTCAGATGTTTCCACTTTTTTAATACTTGAAGATGGCATATTATTTTTCAACTCCATCTTTAGGCTGTGCGTCACTGTATTCCTATTTCCACCTAAATAACGAAGAACAATATTAGAATGGGTAGAAATAAAAAACTGATTATCCTCCGATTTTTCTTCAATCAATTCAAGAAGTGCTTTTAAAGCAGTTGGGTGTATGTCATTTTCAGGTTCCTCAATTATAAAAACATGATTTTTTGCCACACATAAATCAACAATCAATCCCAATAAACTTACGACACCCTCCCCCATAGCAGTAATCGAAACATAGAGATTATCTGTTACTGGTAAAACTGCAACTTTACCAGCTTGAGTTATTGCTGCCGTAGAAATTGGGATTTGCAAAATGTTTTCACAAATCTTAAAAAACTTCTCGCGAGTAGCCGGTAATCCAGTAATTAATTTATCAATTTTAGGATACAATAGTGAATAATCATCTACAATATTTCTTGTTGTTTGAGAAGTTATTGCTTCTTGAAAGTTGGCTGCTTTTCTTTTAGCCAAATGGGGATAAATCAAATGGTTAGGCTCTAACGTGGGTAATCCGGGAAAGATTGTTGAATTAGGATTTTTATCTGGATCTTGAAATGGGCTTTTAGCGCCCATACCTTTAAAATATCTCCCGGTCATTTGTGGAGTAGCTCTTTTTAAAAATATCTCTATAATTTTATTATGTTGGTTTAGCTTTAATCCACTATTCATATGAAGACTATCTAAAGGCTCCTCAAAAGACACTTCGACTTTTCCCACACCTTCACTTAATGAAATATCCTCCGCACTTAAAGAGTTGTTATTCTGGATAAGATAAATTGCCTTTAGAATTGTAGATTTACCAGCATTATTAGGGCCAATAAGGATATTAATATTTTTTGAAAAATTAATATCATTTGAGTCTTTGAACCCTCTTATATTCCTTAATCTTAGCTTAGAAATCCACATAACTCTGCTGTTGTTTTAATTTATCAGTATAAAGATATAATTATTTAATCGCCATTTGTTAGTGACTTACCTTTATGCTTAGGTATAAATACGGATAAGAAACTGGGCTACTCCTTTATAAACTTAAGCACCTTATAGCTTTGCCCTGATGTTACTTTTACAAAGTACATGCCCGTGGGTTGAGAGCTTATATCGATATAGTATTGGGTATTGAGAGATGAGTATTGAGATACCTTTTCGCCAAGCACATTATATACTTCCACGTTTTTAATACCTGATTCGGCATTCGTAATCTTTAATTCGAATTTGCCATTGCTTGGGTTAGGGAAAATGCTCACCGCTTCACTAGGGCTGTTAATGCTTTGTATACCCGCTGGTACTGTAACGAGTAAAGATGCTGTATCTACACAGCCAGAGTCACTTGTTACCGATAAAAGGACATAATAAGTACCGCCCATCGCGTATGTGTGAGTTACAGTATCACCCATACCCGTAGAGCCATCGCCGAAATTCCAATTGTAATTAGCAATGCCCTTACTATTGGTATCTATAAAAGTTTCGGGCACACCTGCTTTAACGGGGCTTGGGCTAACACTAATACTTACAACAGGCCATGGGGAAATTTCAACGGGATAACCAATGGTGGTATCACAACCGGCATTCGAAACAACTGTTAGCTCAACATTGTATGTACCCGGAGTTGCATAGCAATGATTAGGATTTTGCAATGCTGAAGCAGCAGTTCCGTCGCCAAAATTCCAGCTCCAAGCGGCAATGGTTCCCCCACCTGAAACTGTTGACATATCAATAAAATTAACACAAAGAGACCCACAGCCAAATGCAGTGGATGAAAAAGCGGCAACAGGAATCGGATACTCTTCAACTGTTTGCTTTGCAGTATCACTGCATGTGCTATTACTTGCTATTAATGTGACTTGATATGAACCCGGATGTTTATAACAATGCGTTGGGCTTGCTGCGTTGCTGGTTGTGCTATCTCCAAAATTCCAAGTGAATAAAGTTGCGCCGGTACTAGTACCGGTAAAGATTACACAGTTTGAAAAGCATACAGGAGGAGCTGTAAACCCAGCCGTAACCCCGCATGAGTTTTTGTTTTGTGCATTAGCTAATAAGCTAAAGCCTATAGCAATGCCAGTTAAAAGAATGTATTTTTTTAGCATAGTGGTAAAGTGATTTCCACAATTATACGAAAAACATAGAAAAAGGTTTTGCACCTGTTGATAAACAAGAATTCATTATTTCCTTAGCAGCAAGCATTCTGCGTAAATTTGGAATAGCAATATTAAAAGTCCATAACCACTGCCGACTTGCGACTGACCACTAACGACTGCCTAAAAATGCTGTCGCAATTTTTAAATTGGTTATCAGCAAATTAGAAGCGATTACGACATGAGCGACACGAATTCACCAACCCCAAAATCCTGCAAACAATTGAAAATCAATGGAGAGGATTGAAATAATAATTTTACTACGACAGAAAACGACATGAAACGACACGAAAATAATTGTGAATTGTAAGTGGTGAATGGTGAACGAAAACTCTGCGGTTCTCTGCGTGTATTCCTTTGCGTTCTCTGCGGTAAAAGTATTCTTAGTTATGAGGAAATGGAATATGTTTCGACTAGCTCAACATGACACCGTTGTATTTAAGTCCCGCAGCATTGCGGGATTGGGGTATAACCTCTGCGTTCTCTGCGTGTATTCCTTTGCGTTACTCTGCGGTAAAAGTTTTACTTCTATCTTTTCTCTTGACAGACCTGCGTTAGCACGCACGAATTCAATAAATGAATGAACGAGTATGAGTAAAGAAACAAAAGGTCAAGACAGCCGAAGACGACCACTCCTAATGGTCGTGGGCGAACCACTCGTTGCGGTACAGTCCTGCGGACTGAGTGAAATTGCCCGCTGCCTCGGGTTCTTCGCTGCCGACTGTCGTTTAACACAGGGGAATGGGAACCAATCCTCCCCCTACCCCCTCCGGCGGGGGACAAAAGACACTAACGACTAATTAGCCGATATTTGTATAATGGAAACCGACGATATAGTACTAAAGGTAAACGGAATGCACTGCAATAGTTGTGCAGCAACGGTAACCAGCACGCTGAAACAACAAGGCATGGAACATGTGAACGTGAGCTATACGGCTTGCGAAGCATCGTTTAAGAACACGCCCCATAAAGATTTAGCAGCCGTAATAAAAAGCATTAACAACCTCGGGTATGCCGCCAGTCTGCCAATGCCCGATAAAGAAGAAAAGGTATCGTATGGTTTAGAGATACGGGTAGCGGTATCGGCTGTGTTAACGCTGCCACTGTTCCTGCACATGTTTCTGCCTGTTATGTTTTTACACAATGCGTTGGTGCAGTTGTGCCTGTGCTTTCCTGTGTTTATAATGGGCCTGCTGTACTTTGGTAAAAGCGCATGGGGATCGATAAAAGTTAAAACGCCCAATATGGATGTGCTAATAACCATGGGCTTTTGCGCGTCGTTTGTATATAGCCTTATAGTTATGCGCCACTACCCGGTAATGGTGCACATGCCCTTTTTCGAAACCTGTTCGACCATTATAACCCTTGTGTTTGTGGGCAACCTTATTGAAAAGAGATCGGTGCGACAAACCACATCGGCACTGACTGAGTTATTGAAAATACAGAGACAAAAAGCCAGCAAAGTAGTTAACCACGAAGGTCATGAACATATTGTAGAGACCGACCACCGCGACCTGCAACCGGGTGATATATTACAAGTAATAAAAGGCGAAAGCATACCTGTGGATGGCATATTGACCGAAGGAGATGCATCGGTAAACGAGAGCATGGTAACAGGCGAAAGTGTTCCGGTTGTTAAGAAAGTTGGTGATATGCTTACAGGTGGAACCATAGTAGTAAAGGGCCATTTGCGCATGCGTGCCGAAAAGGTTGGCAAGGATACTGTAGTGGCAGGAATTATAGATATGGTGAAGAAAGCACAGGGATCGGCACCGAAGATACAGCGCATTGGCGATAAGGTGAGCGCCATATTTGTGCCGGTGGTATTGGGCATTGCAGCCGTGACATTTGCCATTTGTTACCTGGCATTAAAAATGCCAATCGAGAATTCGATATTGAACAGCATTGGTGTATTGGTGGTTGCCTGCCCTTGCGCTATGGGGCTTGCCACACCCACTGCCGTGGCCGTTGCGCTTGGCCGTGCCGCACAAAAAGGCATTTTAATAAAAGGGGCCGATACTATGGAAGCCCTTGCCGCTATTAAAACCATTGCATTAGATAAAACGGGTACGCTTACTACAGGTGCTTTTTCGGTAAAGCATATTACGCCCATGACCGATGAGGTGAAGAACATACTCTATAGTATGGAACAATATTCGACCCACCCTATTGCCAAATCGATAGCTGCGAGTTTGAAAGACACTGCCCATAAAATTACCCTGAGCAACATTAGCGAAGAAGAAGGCCTTGGCCTTAAAGCAACCGATGCCGATGGACACACCTATAAACTAGGCTCGTATAAAGTAGCCGAAAAACTAACTACCGAAAACAACCACTCGGCATACTTGGTAAAAGACAATCTGCTTTTAGCCACCATTGACCTGGAAGATGAGATACGCAAGAACGCCGAACCAGCACTCCGCGAACTGGAACAGGATGGCATACATATTGTAATGATAAGCGGCGACAAACAGGAAAAATGTATCGAGTTAGCAAACAAACTGGGCATTAAGGAAGTCCACGCTGAACAACTGCCTTACCAAAAACTCGACCGTATTAGCGCACTTGCCAAAACCAGCCCTACCGCTATGGTTGGCGATGGTATAAACGATGCCCCTGCGCTGGCAATGGCCAATGTGGGTATATCGTTAGGGGCTGCTACCAAAATTGCGATGCAGTCGGCACAGGTATTATTGCTTAGCGATAACGACCTGGCGCAACTGCCTAAGGTGTTTACTATCAGCAAAAAAACACTCCGTGTTATAAAACAGAACCTTTTTTGGGCCTTTGTCTATAACATAGTGGCTATTCCGCTGGCAGCAACAGGCATACTCAGCCCAATGGCCAGCGCCTTTAGCATGGCTTTTTCGGATGTGGTGGTTATTGGTAATTCGTTGCGGTTAAAGAGAATGATAAAGTAAAGGCAACCCTAATCCCGCAATGCTGCGGGGCTTAAAGACAAATAATGAATATCGAATACTGAATGACGAATTTTGAAATAGGTACTCTACCTAGTAACTACACTCAAAGCCTATTAATGTTCGTCACACTGAGCTTGTCGAAGTGTCAACGGAATATGTTTCGACATCCTGATAGCTATCGGGATCAACATGACACCAACTTACTCAAAGCCCCTTTAGGGGTTTGGGGTAAACACCAAAAATCGGTGAACGCCAGTCAAATCAGCCCAATCGGTGTTCTATTGGAAGAAATATTAACCAGATAGCCTCTAATTGCAAATAAACCTTATTTTTGCAGCCTTTAAAATTGTAATAAACCCATGGCCGACGAAAAACAAGACATATTGCTTCAAGCAGAAGAAAAGTGGAGTAATGTGGAAAGCTTCTTTCACCAGAACAGAAAACGCATTTCTACTATATCAACTGTAGTATTAATTGCCATTGCCGGCTTTGTAGGGTACACCTACTGGTACATGCCGGGGCAAGAGAAAGAAGCCGAAGTGGCTATCTTCCCTGCTCAACGTTTATTTGACATGGACTCTATCAATAAAGCTCTACCATTGTTCCAACAAATAGTTGACGATTACGGTTCTACCAAAATTGGCCACACTACCGAATACTACCTGGGTGTATGTTATTTCCAAAAGAAAGACTACCAAAAAGCACTCGACTATTTAGGCAAAGCTGATTTAGGCGATGTTATTGTTGCTCCGCTTGCAGCAGGCCTTATGGGTGATGCAGAAATGCAATTGAGCCATAACGACCAGGCATTAGAAGACTACTTAACAGCAGTAAAACGCAGCGATAACCAGCTTACCACCCCTATATTTTTAATGAAAGCGGCTTTAGTTTGCGAACTAAAAGGAGATTACAACCAAGCTTTAAGCCTTTATCAGAATATTAAAACGCAATTCCATACCAGCCAGGAAGCCCAAAACATTGACAAGTACATTGCAAGGGCACAAGCTAAGGTAGGCACAGCACAATAAAACGCACACTCAATTGGCCACGCGTAAAAAAGCTAAAAAAACAGCTACATCTGAGTTTTCCTTATCAGGCAAACGAATTGGTATTACCGTTGCACAATGGCATACCGATATTACCGAACCGTTATTGGAAGGTGCTATAGACATATTGCACAAAGGCGGCATTAAAGAAAAGGACATTGTAATAATACCTTCGCCAGGAAGCTTTGAACTGCCGCTTACAGCACAGTGGCTCATTACCAGTACCAACGTTGATGCAGTATTATGTTTAGGCTGTATTATTAAAGGAGAAACCCCGCACTTCGACTATATATCGCAAGCAGTTGCCAATGGCATTATGAATGTGGGCCTGGCTCACAACATACCGGTGATATTTGGCGTTTTAACTACCAATACTGTACAACAGGCAAAAGAACGCAGCGGTGGCAAGCATGGCAATAAAGGTGCCGAGGCTGCTATGGCAGCATTAGAGTTGCTTGTGATAACAAAGTAACAAGTACCATGTCTAAGGACGTAACAGACTTTTCATCGATATTTGTAAAACAACCCAAACCACAAAAGGGCATATTGCTTTTAGCAGAACCTTTTATGGAAAGCCCTGAATTCAAGCGTTCGGTAATACTATTAGCTGAGCATAACGATAAAGGCACGATGGGGTTCATCATTAACCGCAAGCTTAATGTTAGCCCTACACAAGCCATTGATAACTTCCCTGAGTTTGATGACGATATGTATTATGGCGGCCCGGTAAATTCAGATCAGCTATTTTACCTGCACACCAAACCAGACCTTTTGGAAGGAAGCCTTGAGATTATGCCCGGCATATATATGGGTGGCGATTACGAGACTTTGAAGAACCTGATAGATATTAAGAAGATCACCCCTAAGGATATCAAATTCTATGTGGGCTATTCGGGTTGGTCAGCAGGACAATTGAAGAAAGAACTGAAAGACAATTCGTGGATAGTAATGCCCGGCGGCGCTGACCATTTTAAAGCCACCAACTACAAAGGCCTGTGGAAAGAGATACTGAAAGGCAAGGGCGGCAAGTACTCTGTAGTTGCTGATTTCCCTGAGGATCCTACCCTAAACTAAACGCGGTGAACTTCCTTGCACACCTATACCTGGCAGGCGAAGATGAAGGGCTTATGGTGGGTAACTTTATAGCAGATTCCGTTAAGGGCAACAAGTTCTCTGACTACGAACCCCGCATTGCAAAAGGCATTCAAATGCACCGCGAAATCGATTTCTTTAGTGATACACATCCTGTTTACAGACAAAGCGTCCATCGCCTCGCTCCTACATATGGTAAGTTCTCAGGCGTTATTACTGATATGTTCTACGATCACTTCTTGTCAAAATATTGGAGCGATTATTCGAACATACCGCTTAAGGACTTTGCTGAGAATACCTATGACATCCTTCGTTGCCATCAGGCTGAGTTCCCTGAGAAGAGCCGTGTTATCCTTACCTACATGAGTAAGTACGATTGGCTAACTTCATACGCTAAGGTAGAAGGAATACGTAGAGCGCTTAAGGGACTATCAGAACGAATGGCATACTACTCACCTATGGATGAGGCCGTGAACGAATTAGAGAAAGACTTTGAATTATATAAGGCAGATTTTACAGAGTTCTTTCCTTTACTGCAAAAGCACGTGGAGCATTTCAAGGGTTAGACTCACCCCTGCACCCCTCTCTACAAGTAGAAAGGGGAAATGACATACATTAACTTGCGTTGTTACCCTCCCTTCTCTATTTGGTAGAGAAGGGTTGAGGATGAATATAATGATGGCTTAGCAACCTGTACCCAGCCTGAGTTCATACAGATACCGCAAGTCATCCAGCTTTATAGCATAGAAGCCTTTTCGGTTCTCAGCATTGAAGTTGCCACGCAGTATATCGCCTACAGATCGTCCAGGGTAAGGCATTGAGAAGTAATAGTAGCGCCCTTGTATGTACCGTTCTTTACCGTTTATCTTCACAAAGCTTGAATCAGCTCGCTTGTAGAACACAATGCTATCGTTCACTATACCGTTCTTGGCAGGGTTCTCGATCAATAACACCCATTTGCCATCGGGATAGAAGACACTATCAAGCGGCATGTGTTTAAAGGCATTTTGTGGTGAATGTGTAGCATAGTTCTTCTCCCAATCAGGTATAGAAGTTGCCGTAGTTGCAAAGTAGAGCTCTTTCTTAATGTCTTTGCAGTCCATAATAATGCGGGTGCCGTTTATCCAATCGCCCAGGCAGGCATTATCGCCCAGGTAAACTATCTCGGGTGCTGCGGTATCTTTCTGAACGGTGTCAATCATATTGTAGTAAGCCTGCAACTGAGCAGTGTAGGATGAAGTGTTAGCATAGGTGTTCTTGGCAAACAACAATATAGCTGCTCCGTATGCCACCATCATAGCCATATACCACCTACCCGATAACTTCCTTATCTCGCTAAATGCAATTGCAGTTAATATGAAAGGATAAATCAACCAGGGTATCAGGTAATGGTGCTGGTCGTCGAGCTTAATGCCTTTTAATAACACAAGTTGAACAATGCCCCAAATAGCAAACACAACAACCAGCTTGATCAGGAAGTTTCTTTCAAGAGTCTTCCTCATCAGCACAAGTAGCACCAACGGAGCCAGGAAGAACGCCGCCGCTCCCACAAACTGAAAGGCATTGTAAATGGCAATCGATAGAATTGATTCAGGATATGAGTACGAGTATAACTTATGAATATGTAACACTATAGCAAGCAAGCCAAGGAATGGCAATAAAGAAGCAAGAACAGAAAGGAGGTACTCTTTGGAGAATATCTTCTTATTAGGGTTAAAGAACAAGTAATCTGTCAGCAACAATATAGGAATGCAGAATATGAAACTCTCCTTGCTTATATCGGCTAAGAAGAATAACAATGCTGGCAATAAATAGAAGCTTGTCACACCTTTCTTACGACAATACAACCAAGAATATATACCCGCAAGCAAAAGCATCTCACCCAAATCTTGCGGAGGAGGTATGAGTGTCCACCAGGTTTCATTGTTCCGGCCAAAGGCATAGACTGCTACAACTATTAAAGAAGAGAGCCTATCAATCTTAAAACAGGTAAAGATGCCTAACAGAAAGAATACAGAAAAAAACAGAATAACTAGGTTAGACAAACGGAACAAATAGCTATTATCGCCGCATATCTTGCACAACAATTCATCATAGGCCCAGGTTAATGGCCTAAAACGCCCAAGGTGTGCATCAATACCAAAGGTGCCTTTTAAATCGGGTGTATAGCCATAGAGCGCGGCTTTATATGGAGCAGAGGCCTTATCGGGATGAAGCATAGCCAATGCACGGTGATCATCTCCGTAAGAGAACGGTAAGTGATATACTTTATGCGTAGCTATAAAGAATAGGACTGTAATTAAAACAGAGATAATTAAGTTATATGGTAATGTGGCTTTTGCTTTCATAGTCTCAGACAAATATATCCACATAATTCATAAATAATTACGAAAATATATGCGTAGTTAAATAACTTCATATATATTTGTAGTCAAATAACTACAGAATGAATTTACGACGCGATGTTTTTCAGGCTATAGCAGACCCGACCAGAAGGGCGATATTACTGCTAGTTGCATCACAAGCAATGACTGCCGGTGCAATAGCATCTAACTTCGATACCGCAAGGCCAACCGTTTCAAAACATTTGCAAATACTAACAGAGTGTGAATTACTTGGACAAAAACAAAACGGCAGAGAGATATACTATCACCTTAACGCAAAAAACATGAAAGAAGTAGCAAACTTTATTGAACCATTCCGTAAAATGTGGGATGACAGGTATAATAAACTAGAAGAAGTAATGAAAAAATATAAACCTAAAAAATAACATACCATGGAACAGAAAACAAAAGTTACTGCCGAAGATGGCAAACAGGATTTAACGATAACACGAGAGTTTGACCTACCTGTTGAATTGCTTTTTAAAGCCCATACCGAGCCCGAAATTATCGAACAATGGATGTCGAATCCGTATGCCACATCGAAATTGTTGAAGTTCGAAGGTAAGAAACACGGTAGTTATCAGCAGCAATCGACCGATGCAAATGGGAAGGTTGTGTTTAGCGCTAGTGGTGTATTCCATGATTTTATACCAAACAAAAAAATCATCCGTACATTTGAAATGGAGAATGCTCACCTAGGTGTTCAATTGGAAATACTAAATTTCGAGAAACTTGGCGACCATAAAAGCAAGCTAACAACACATACAATATATGAATCGGGCGCTTTAAGAGATCAGCAATTAAAAATGCCTTTCGCACAAGGACTCAGCATGGCGCATGACAGAATGCAAGAAATAGTAAGTAAACTAAAATAACATATTATGGCAAAAAGCAAGATGAATCCAAAAGTTGATTGGTTCTTTACTAAAGACTCCAAATGGCAAGCGGAGTATAGCAAGTTAAGAACCATTGCACTTGATTGTGGCTTAACCGAAGAGTTGAAATGGGGCAACCCATGTTATACCCTAGGAGATAAGAACATAGTGCTTATACATGGTTTTAAAGAATATTGCGCTTATTTGGTATTTAAGGGTGCTTTATTAAAAGATGAGAGCGGTATTTTAATTCAACAAACGCCTAATGTGCAGGTGCCACGGCAAATACGTTTCACTAACGTAAAGGAAATAACAAAGCTAGCGCCCACGTTAAAGGCATATATAAAAGAAGCTATAGAAGTAGAAAAATCGGGTGTAAAAGTGGAACTAAAAAAGACTTCCGAATATAAAATGCCAGAAGAACTTCAAAATGCGTTGGACGAGAGCTCTGCTTTAAAAAAGGCTTTTCAGACACTAACCCCAGGTAGGCAAAGAGGGTACATGTATTACATTTCTCAGGCAAAACAATCTAAAACCCGAGAGGAAAGAGTTGCTAAATATACCAAGCATATCCTCAGTGGAAAAGGAATCGATGATTAACAATTTAAAAAACTAAAACATAAAAACATGAGCAAAGGAAAATTGATCACCTATTGGATTGCCACAGGTTTACTGGCATTAGGAATGTTTTCGAGTGGCTTGCAACAAGTAATGAGAACAAAACAGATGGTTGACCTTATAACTCCATTGGGTTACCCGGTTTACTTTTTAACGCTTTTAGGCGTATGGAAGATATTGGGTGTTATAGCCATTTTAGTTCCAAAATTTAAATTACTAAAAGAGTGGGCCTATGCAGGTTTCTTTTTTGCAATGACAGGCGCTCTTATCTCGCATTTAGCAATTGCCGATTATGATGTAAAATCAATTCTTGGACCGCTATTTCAAACTATTTTTGTTGTATTATCGTGGTACTTTAGGCCTGAAAGTAGAAAGGTTGTGGTGAGCTAATTATTAAATTTGGGCTCGAAGGTTGATTTAATTATAAAGTAAAAGTTAATGAGCATTACTGATAAAACGAGAAAAACTCTTTGGGCAAAGTCAGGTAATCGCTGCTTGTTATGTAGGATCGAATTAGTTCAAGAAACAGATGAAGCTATTGGCAATGTAATTATTGGAGAAGAATGTCATATTGTTTCTGCTTCAGATAAGGGGCCAAGAGGGAATTTTCAATTTAGTGGCGATTTCGATGGATATGATAATCTAGTTTTATTATGTGCAAATGATCATAAAAAAGTTGATGAATTAACGGATATTTATTCAGTAGAGACTTTATTGCTTTTTAAAGGATTACACGAGGCCTGGGTTAAAACCACATTAGAAAAGGACGCAACCGCTTTCGCTAACGATAGACTAAACATAAAGAGCTTGCCAAAAATCAAGTCAGGAAAACAGATAGTGGATATTGTAAACGGGGCGCACATGTTTGACTTTAACCATGATGAATTAAAAACAGAAAGTGAAGCGACCGAAATTGGCGGGCTATTTGAAGAGCTTAAAGAAACTAGCGATATTCTTTCAGATATAGGTTATATGGAAGCAGCGAAATTTGGAGTTCAACTTAATGAAGAAATAGAGAAATTAGAACAAATGGGATTTCTACTCTTTGGTATGAGGCGTAAATTAAACGTAATCAGTAAAGAAAAGAAGGATTTGGGAATTTTCGAAACGGCTTCATTGGTTGTTGTTAGACAAGACAATCCTTCAATTGTAGGAGATTTTTTAGTAGCTAAATTCCCATCCAATGTTAGTTTTAGTATTTAGAATCACTCCACAAGAAACAAGATTTCATTTATAACTTGAATGAACCCGAGAGTTGATATATATATCGCCGAAGCCCAAAAGTGGCAAGGAGAATTGGAGGCGTTAAGAACAATTTGTCTTGATTGCAACTTGGTGGAAGAATTAAAGTGGAGCATCCCTGTTTATACATTTAACAAGAAGAATATTGTTGGAATAAACGGATTCAAGGAATCTGTTTCACTTGCATTTTTTAAAGGCGCCTTATTAAGTGATGCTGACGACATTCTACTTAAGCCGGGAACACTAACGCAGGCAGGACGTTGGATTAAATTCAAGTCGGTGAAAGAAATAGCTAAACTGGAACCCATACTCAAAGCTTATATTTTTGAGGCTATTGAAGTAGAGAAAGCAGGTTTGAAGGTGGTTAAGAAAAAGACTTCAGACTTGCCTGTCCCTAAAGAGCTTCAAAACAAACTAGATGAAATGCCTGCCCTGAAAAGAGCCTTTAAGGCATTAACCCCAGGAAGACAAAGAGCGTATCTTATTTATTTTGCGGATGCAAAGCAATCTAAAACCCGTGAAGCAAGAGTTGAGAAATATATACGGCAAATTCTCAGCGGAAAGGGGCTAACTGACTAGTATTTGATAAAACTAAGCTGCGGCCAGATTTAAGCTACAGGTGGCCACAACGAACTTTTATGCTCTGCCTCACCGGGTAAATAAACCACCCATACCGGATCACCGGCCTGAAATGAAGTACTTGATTCATCATAACAATTAATTGAGCCGGTATATTTCTTCCCATCTACCTCGTATTCATATTTTATAAAATACGGATGCTTTTCATTTACTTCAATACTCTTATTTTCGCCTGCCTCTACCACTAATCCCTCTGCCGACTTACCATGTTCCAGTATCTCCATATTTTTCACTCCTTTCTTATATCCCAGCCAAACCATATATAGGCCACCTCCGTAAAAAGGCGCTTGAAAAATTATTGCCCCAAATGAAGTTGGAAACGAAAAAAGAGCGAACGCTCCGCCTATGAAAATACGCCAATTATTATACAGTATCATTCTGGTTCTGTATCCACTCGGGAACATACGTGGAGGTATTGGAGGTGCTTGGCCACGTTCAGCTCCGGCAGGCGGTGGAAGATTACCTCCGCAATTCGTACAGTTTGTCCCGGGTCTGGTTTCAAAATAGGTTTTACACCACGGGCAAATAACCGAATCCTTTTTAATTCGAGCGGAATTAGCAGAAGGTGAGTCCATTAGATAAATTCTAAAGTAAAGATATATTTTTTCACTTTTCAGTAAACTCTCACTCCTACCTTTTTTATTTTGTATGCACCAAGCAGCAACTTCCAAAGAATAGTGGGCCAAATGATTCGTACATTTGTGAGAGTACAAATCAATAACCATTGAAACATCTATCCAATATTGGCCGCATTTTCTATAGTATAGCTATAGTCGGAATAGGGATTCAGAACATTTATACCGGTAGGCTCCCCTATATGCTGATTCCACCAGCGCATTTCGAGCCAACTGCTCTTACAACACTCGCGTATATTTCCGGCGCCATATTTATTTTAGCCGGGGTATGTATTGCTTTTAATAAAACTGGCCGGTCAGTTTCCCTACTATTAGGCTTTTTACTTCTATTGGTATTTTGTTTTGGGTTTATTCCTTATGAATTAACAAGTAACCCCAACTATTTGCAATTTGGCGAATGGGAAAATGCAGAGAAAGAATTGGCGTTGGCTGCAGGCGCATTTGTAATTGCAGGCCGCTTTTCCGGAGAGAATAAGAACTTCCTGGCTAAGCTAATACCATTAGGAGCAATTTTATTTTCTTTAACAATGCTTTGTTTTGGCATTGATCATTTTCTCGACCCCAAAGGTGTTGCAGGGTATATGCCAACGTGGATACCCTACCCTATTTTTGGGGCTTATTTTTGTGGCACGGCATTAGTGGGTTCGGCTATTGCAATAATTTTAAAAACAAAACCCAGTTTATTTGCAAGTCTTTTAGGCACCATGGTATTTACCTGGTTCATTATTCTTCACATACCAAAAGTTATTGCAGCTCAGTCAGCCGCTGAAATGAGAGGTGAGCTTACCAGTGCATTCCTGGCTTTGGCTTATAGTGGCATTGCTTTTGTAATTGCCAGAAGTACTAAAAAACAATAGTACTGTAAGAAAATAAGTTTTACTTATCACTATGCCTTCCACGGCAATCTTCATTAAACTGCCTAATTCTATTATAGCTTACTTCATCAAGCTCTTTAGAGGGTATAGCTTTCACAGGGCATTTGTCATTATGTTCGTGATCCATTTTACAATCTACAACAACGTACTTTGGCCACTGCCCTCTTTTATAAAACTCATGTATTGGGGTTTCTTCAATATTGGGGAGTCTTAAGGTACTTAATGTATTCTCTAGTATGGCTTTAGCTATCAGCATTAAATACACATTCGTCTCCTCGTCAGTCCATAATCCGTCCATGCTATCTTTACACAGAGCCTGCTCAAAAACTTCAATAGTATCATTTTGTTCAATTGTTAAGTAACCCGATCTATACCTGATGTAATAGGTATTATTCATATAACTTGTCTCATACTGTACGGGGAATGAACCTCCACCCACAAATTCCAGTAGAACTTCGCCTGGTTTTTCCTTCATTTATATCACGTTACTCAATTCAGTTTATAAACCTCGTGTCGACATAAATTCTATTCCTCTTTTTTAAGAAAGGCTGAGGGAATTATATACTTGTTAATCTTTAAAACACTGGCAAGAACAAAGAATACAGTACCGCCCGGCAGAATAGTCAGAGCAATAAGGTCAACTGTTTTTAATACGTCCTTCATCTGGTTACCTATCTGTATTTTTTCTTCGTGGGTCAGGTGCTTACCATGAAAGGTTGATTGGGTCATTAAATAAAAGGCAGCATGAGTATCGCGGCCTTCTTTTTCAATATTGGCTACAAATGTTCCGTAGTTGAGCTTCAATTTTTCAAGCAATGCTTTATGATCATGGCCCGGTAAATGGCCTTCAGTCTTAATATGCGTTACTAATTCTTCAATAGTATTCATGAAACGAATTTACTATTTTAGTAATTCACAGACAAAAACACATTCTTTCTGCTAATTCTTAACGCAGCTAAATTTTTTCGAATAACGGTTATTTCTATCTTGAACCGTCAGCATATACATCCCGTCAGGCAGTGAACTTATGTCTATTTTATTAAGAGCATCCATTTTCAATGTGCCATTCAGTATCACCTGCCCCAGTAAATTATATACGAAATAAGGAGTCTCTTTACCCTGAACCTGAATATTACTAATTGAAACGTTCAACTGGCTATTGGCAGGGTTAGGGTAAACATTAATTTCTGAATTTGTTGCCTGCAATTCATTCAACCCTACAGTATTCGTAGGGCATTGCATAAGCTTAGTCGGGTTTGCAATTCCATTTGCTAGTTGCGCATCCCTGAATGTGGCAACATAATTCTGGTAATATAAGTTGGCAATAGTTGAATCATGCACTATAAAAAAATTCTCATCATTTACAGTGTTTGCAGAACTGCTCCAGTTATGTGACCCTGTTTCAACAGTAGGGTGCGAATTAGGATTGCTCCAGTAGCAAGGGTCAGTTATCATCAACTTGCTATGACAAAGTCGTATTGGCACTGCATCCTGGCATGTCGGATTGGTCTTAGACCCTTCAGGATATAGCTGCATTAATGAATCAAGAACAGGTTTAAGCATACCGTATGGCGAATCGCCTGAATATTGGTCATCTATTATGCAAGATACATAAATGCCTCTTTTATGAGCTGCTAACATGCTATCGGCATCAAGTGCGTACGAAAAGGCATACATGCAAACGTCAATTTCGCTTGTTGCGGCGGTCATTGTAGCTAATATTTGACTATTGTCATTATTTTCAGGGCTGAAATATGCCTCTACAGGAATTTTATTGGCTCCTACTAAGAAATGATGTAAAGAAAGATCCTTTTTCGCACTTCCCCATTTTTGATTAGCAACAACAGAAGGTCCGCCTAACACAGTATCGCCCCAAATTTGATTAAATTCAGTAGTGTATGCATGCGCCACGCCAGAATCCTGTATAATCATAACGTTATTTATATCATAGCTCAATTGCCCCGCTTCAATGTTCATACTTCCGCCCCACACAATAGGGTCGCTGGGGTTAGTAGATTTTCCATCGATTATTATAAATTTATTATGCATTACAGCAAAAGAACTGTAAGGTCTGTTAATTTTAGGCATGCTTGCAGGAATACTATCTAAACTATAATTGGGAGTAAAAGCATTGCAAAAGCCCGAAGAAGAATCAATATTATTGCTTATCCAACGAATTTTCACTCCTCTGTTATAAGCAGCGGTAATAGCTTTGTGGATTGGAGGTACATATCCTTCTTCAAACCAGGCACTATCTTCAGTAAAGTCGAAGTAGCAAAAATCGAGGCTGTATTTTGCCCTGTTTATATAAGCTATCATCGTATCTCCAATTGTGGAATTAGGAAGATAAATTGCATTCGCACCATGAGCCACGCTATTATCAACAGGAGTATTGAAATAGACGTTTATATCTGTTTTCGGGTCAAAAATTTGTGATTTTACTGACAATTGGAAAAAGATGCCAAGTATAACCAGAGTAACTATTTTTTTCATTTGAGGTATTTGTTAGTACACATATACATGTGCCAAAAGTTTAAGTATCTTGAATGCGTGAAGTGAAAATAGGAACTATAAACATAGAATAGAGCGTCAACGCAAAAACTTAACGATTTGTTAAAACGGCACCGGGCAAAAACAAGGTAAAGCTGAGTTGTTTAAAACAATATTTCAATTTTATTACATATACTAAACTTATAGTTAAATTTGTATTATAAACACCACTGTAATACAAAAGAGATGCATCAAAAAACCTACTGTACTGTAAAACCATGCTTGGGTGCGGGAATAAAAAACTTTCATGCACCGCAACTTTACGTCAAAAACCGCCAAATAAAACCGCAAAGCAAATACCGATATGTGGGTAGCACTGCACACTCAAATTTTAATAGACATGAATATTGATAATCAACGTATTAAGGGGTAACAAAATTCTAATAGTGTAGCCCGTGTTCAGCGGTTTTACTAAGTCTAAAAATGTAGTGCCACTTTGGTCAATCTTTCCACCCTGCATGACAAAAAATGTTATCTTTGAGCTTTGATGAATTTTCTCTTCCCCTCATTCCTCTACGCACTCTCAGCATTAAGTATTCCAATAGCAATCCATCTTTTCAACTTCAGAAGGTATAAAAAACTATACTTTTCGAATGTCCGTTTCTTGCAGGAGGTAGTTCAGGAATCGCGCTCAAGGTCGAGGTTAAAACACTGGCTGGTACTACTTTGTCGAATGCTGGTAATAGCCTTACTGGTATTTGCCTTTGCCCAGCCTTACATACCCAACAAACAAGGAGCCATAACCGCAGGCAATAAGGCGGTAAGCATATTTATAGATAACTCCTTTAGCATGAATGCCATAAACCAGAATGGTACCTTGCTGGAAGACGCCAAGAACAAAGCGTCCCAAATTGCCCAATCGCTGAATGCTGCTGATAAGATACAACTTATTTCCCAAGACTTTGACGAAGCACAGGAGCGCTGGCTGAATAAAGATGAGTTCATGGAGGAGCTAAAAGGCCTAAAGACCTCCGCTTTCTCTCGCATGTTGCCGGAAGTACTGCACCGACAACAAGAAAACCTATTACATAGCGGAAGCCCGGTAAAAGAAGCCTTCATAATATCCGATTTTCAAAAATCCGTATCTGATATATCTGCCTTTCACTCAAACCCCGATATAACAACTGACCTTATACCTGAGATAGCCGAAACTAAAAACAACGTCTCTATAGATACCTCTTGGTTTACTTCGCCTATTCACATACCAGGTAAGGCAGAGCAGTTAATGGTGAAGCTTAGTAACTATTCTTCCGTTGCAGTTACGAATGCACCCATCAAACTATTACTAAATGGCGAAGAAAAAGCTGTCGGAAGCTACAACATTGATGCAGAAGGCTCTACCACAGTGTCCATGTCCTTTATTCCGGACAAAAAACTAATACAACAAGGAGAACTAAAAATTAATGACTACCCGATAACCTTCGATGACAAACTCTATTTCTCATTCAAATTATCATCGAGCATACCGGTACTGTGGGTTCATCCTGATAGCACTAAGAAGAATCAGTACCTCAGTTTACTTTATGGCAGAGATTCGCTATTTAGTTTTAGTAGCGCCATAGCTAATCATCTCGACTATTCAACATTACCAGGCTATAGGCTAGTCATACTCGATAATTTAAGCTCCATAACATCCGGCATGGGCAATGAACTTGCTAAATATTTATCGTTTGGCGGTAACATCTTAGTAATTCCTCCTGCAAACGGAATAGATATAAATTCTTACAAAGATTTCCTTACCTCTGTTAATAGTTCTTATTACGAAAAGCTCGATACAGTACACTTAAAGGTTGACAAGCTTAATTACGAAAGCAATATCTACGCTGGGGTCTTCGAAAAGAAACAACATCCCAATATGGACCTGCCTGCGGTAAGCAAACACTACACCATATCGCACAGCACCAAGTCATTATCAGAGAACCTGATGAAGCTTGAAAACGGTGATGATTTTCTGGATCAGTTCCACTATAACAAAGGGAACATTTACCTGCTTGCTGTAGCTATAAACAACAACTTCAGCAACTTTCAGCAGCACGCCATATTTGTGCCTACCTTATATAACATTGGCTTATACAGCAGCAGCAACTTGCAACCTTATTATACATTTGGCGAAACACAACCAATAGAAGCGCCCAATATCAGCTTACCACAGAATGTGTTCTTTAAAATACAGGGCGACAAGGATTCTATTTCGATATTACCGGAACGCAGAATTGTGAACGACAATACATACCTTTTCTTGCACAGTCAGCTAACACAAGCTGGTAACTTTAAACTAATGGCAGGAGATAGTCTGGTATCAGGCATATCATTCAACTACAACCGTCGCGAATCGGACCTACGATATTTAAGCACTACAGATATTGAGACTGCATACTCAAAAGCGGGCGTTAAAAATTTCCAGGTAATGGCTGTAACCAATGCCTCATTACCGTCTCTTTTAACCGAAGTTAACAGAGGAACATATTATTGGAAATACTGCTTACTTTTGGCTTTATTATTTTTGGCAGCCGAAGAGGCCATATTACGATTAATGAAAGACTAAAACTCTACACTATGAACCTGCTAATACAATCGGCAAAAATTGTTGACCCTGCATCGCCACACAATGGCAAAACAATGGATATCTTGATTGAGAATGGCAAGATAACCGAAATTAAAAAGACCATACCGGCAGGCGGAATAAAGAAAGTAGTTAATGCCAATGATCTGCATGCTTCGCCAGGCTGGTTCGATATGCAGGCGAATTTCTGTGACCCCGGTTACGAGCATAAGGAGAATTTGAGTACGGGTATAAAAGCAGCTATAAAGGGCGGCTTTACAGGTGTGGCGGTTATGCCATCAACCAACCCAACCATATATACCAAATCGCAGGTAGAGTATATTATAGGAGCAACAAAGGGGCAGACAGTAAACATATACCCAGTGGGAGCAATATCTACGAAGCTTGAAGGAAAAGATATGGCGGAAATGTTCGACATGCAAAGCTCTGGCGCGGTAGCCTTTTCAGATGACATACACCCGGTAATGGATGCGGGACTCATGCACAGAGCCCTGCTTTATACCAAAAGCTTTAATGGCCTTATTATGAGCCGCTGCAACGACAAGACTTTATCGACAGGTAGCGATGTAAACGAAGGTAAGGCAAGTGTATCGATTGGTGTAAAAGGAGAGCCAAGGATAGCAGAAGAAATTATGCTTATACGTGACCTTTTCCTGGCCCAACATTGCGATGCGAGGATACACATAAACTCTGTATCGGTTGCAGGAAGCATATCGCTTATAAAGAGCGCACGTAAGCAAGGATTAAATGTAACCGTATCGGTAAATGGGTACAACCTCTGCCTCGATGATTCTGAAATACTCGGCTTTGATTCTAACTACAAACTAAGCCCGCCACTCAGGGGTAAGGAAGATATAAAAGCCTTGAAGAAGGCCCTTGCAGAAGGCGTTATAGATGTAATATGTTCTGACCATAGGCCTGAAGACGAAGAGAGTAAAAAGCTAGAATTTGATTTGGCCACTCCTGGTATGCTGGGCATACAAACACTGTACCCTATAGTAAACATGCACAGTGAACTTACCACAGAACAAATTATTGAAAAAATAGCCATAAATCCACGTAAGATATTAGGTCTTAAAGTGCCTACTATAAAAGAGGGAGAAGATGCCAATATAACCTTATTTGCACCTAATGAAGAATGGATATTTACGAAAGAACATATAGCCTCTGCATCTAAAAACACCCCGTTTTTGGGTAAAAAACTAAAAGGCAAAATACTGGGAATCGTCAATAATGACAGCTATCGCGCCTCGGACAACTAGTGTACTATCGGAATATCAATTGATAAATGATAATAAGAAAGTGCCGAAAAGTTTTTCTTTTTCGAAATATTCTTTTACATTTGTCTTAACTAATTCTTTAATAGGAATAATATAACATTACACTAATGAAAAAGACTCTATCACCATTGGTTATTTTGGCAATACTTGCTATATCGTTTTTGGCAGCTTGTAAATCATCTGAAAGTTGTGCAGCTTATAGGGATTCTCGCGCTAATACACCGCAAACAACACAACAATTTCATTCCAGAGGGTAGTACTTTTACAATAAAAAATTCAGTCAGGCTTCCTCACCAAATGAGGGAGCCTGATTTGTTTTATAGATACACATTTCGTTTATGAGAGCCTCAAGGCCCTTGAATCTCCTTATTATAAGTAACATCATATCAGGCTTTGCTCAGGGCATTAGTATGTTGGCGGTGCCATGGTATTTCGTAAGTATTCTGCATGCACCCGGTAAACTAACTCTTATGTACATGTTCACCTTAGTTGGCAGCATCTTCTGGGGCCTTTATTCAGGCACCTTAATTGATAAGTACGCCCGTAAGAAGATATTCCTCCTCTTCTCTGTTATTGGTGGCGTAATACTTTGCGGAGCATCGATAACGGGACATCAGTATGTTGCGGGGATGCCCACTTACTTAGTTGTAATAGTATTTATGACAACGGCATATATCAATACCATATACTACCCTGCCTTGTACGCTTTTGCACAAGAGGTAACTGATGCGGCTAGTTATGGTAAAGTCAATTCACTGCTCGAAATACAATCACAGGCAATGACAATTGCATCGGGCGGTGTGGGAGCTATACTATTACAAGGTATAGATATGAATAGCATTCATATTGGCAGTCTAAACATTCCTATAGGTATACATATAGCACAATGGAGCCTTAGCCGGATATTTATGGTGGATGGATTAACCTATTTTATAGCCATTGCGCTTATTGCTATGGTTAAATATACTCCGCATACGGAAAAGCATAAGATAGAAGGCAGTGTTTGGGATAGATTCAAAACGGGAAATGATTTTCTGATAACCAATCCACTTATATTAATATTTGGCATTAGTTCATTATCCATCTTCATCTTCCTTTTGTTGCATTTTAATACGTTGGTGCCTATCTTCATTGTAAATCATTTAGACCGAAATGTTACCATATATGCGCTTACCGATGTATTTTACGCAACAGGAGCTTTATTGGCCGGGGCATGGATCAGGCAAGTATTCAGGAATACCAATACGGTAAAAGCCATACTCATCCTTATTTGTATTACATGGATAACCCTTACTGCATGTGCTTTATCTACAAGTACGGCCATTTACTTTGCTTTTTCATTCATGCTAGGCATTACTAATGCAGGCACAAGGGTATTGCGTATTACCTATCTATTCCACCATGTTCCCAATCAATTAATAGGTAGAGTAAATAGTGTTTTATTTATGCTGGGTACTGTATTTCGATTGGGGTTAGCCATGCTATTCTCTTTGGCTTTTTTCTCTGAGGGCGATAATGTTACCTGGGCGCTTTTGATCTGTGCATTGTTCCTGATAGTCAATTTCAGTCTTCTTTTATATAACTCAAAGGAGCTTAAAGTAAAGTATCCATAATCTTATACTAACCAATAGCAACCTTTTTTATCTTGCAGTCTGAAATTTATACCTATGCCTGTTATCCTAAAAGAGAACATCTTATTTATAGATATTGAAACAGCTCCGCAGTATGCCGAGTTTGAGCAAGTGCCGGTTGCATTTCAGCAATTGTGGGAAGAAAAAGTTACCCGCCAGCGAATAATAAAGGAGAATGAAACCTTATCAGAATCATATGGCAAAGCAGGCCTATTTGCAGAGTTTGGTAAGATAATATGTATCGTAGCCGGATTCTTTGAAAAGGAAACCTTTCAACTCAGATCTTTCAGCGGAGATGATGAGAAGAAGCTATTGATTGAGTTTTCAGCTTTCCTTGAGAAGTTCATGCAGCATCGAAAATCTTCTGAAAAACAGCTATGTGCCCACAACGGAAAGGAGTTTGATTACCCTTACATTGCCCGAAGAATGCTAATCAACAAGGTTCCTATTCCTTCTATCCTTGACAATGCAGGTAAAAAACCATGGGAAGTATTTTTGATAGATACCTTGGAGTTATGGAAATTTGGGGATTATAAAGCATACTCGTCCCTGAACCTTTTGGCTAATATATTCGGCTTGCCAAGCCCAAAGCAGGAACTGGATGGCAGTAAAGTAGGTTCTACCTATTGGAAAAAACATGATCTGGAAACCATTACCCGTTATTGTTGCGCCGATGTTACAACGCTGGCTAATGTTTACCTTTGCCTTAAGGGACAGGAACCTTTTAATGAAAATATTGTAGTATATAAGCATGATTGAAGTTAAGAATATAACGAAGAGCTACGGCAAAACCCAAGCGGTACGCGGAATAAGCTTCTCCATTAAAGATGGCGAATGCTACGGCTTACTTGGCCCCAACGGTGCCGGTAAAAGCACCACCATTAACATGCTGAGTATGTTGTTTCCACCTGATTCAGGCGATATAGCTATTGGTGGAATACCTATTGGAAAGACCAACACCGAAATAAAAAACATGTTAGGTATAGTACCACAAGAGATTGCTCTCTATGAAAAGTTTTCGGCGTGGGAGAATATTTTGTTTTGGGGTAGCATCTATGGCGTAACTGGTAAAGCACTACATGATAAAGCCGAAAGCTTATTAAAATGGGTTGGATTATATGACCGTAGGAAAGATGCAATTACTGAATACTCGGGCGGTATGAAACGCCGTATAAATATTGCCTGCGCCCTACTCCATTCGCCTAAAGTATTATTGCTTGATGAACCAACAGTTGGTGTTGACCCACAGAGCCGCAACCTTATATTTGAGTTGATACAGCAGCTTAACAAGGATGGTATGACCATTATTTATACCACTCATTATATGGAAGAAGCTGAAAAACTATGTAACCGTATAGGCATTATAGATACTGGCCTCATTATAGCACAAGGAACATTAGATGAACTGAAGACCCAAAGCCAGGTGAACGATATGATTATAGTAGATTGTACTAATACACCTGATGAAAAACTACTTGCAGAGAAACTAAAGACCACAGTAGTCGTTAATGAAAACAGGGTATCCATCTTATCTAATGACTCAAAGAAAGACTTGACACATATTGTAACAGTATGCACCGATGCTGGTTACGAAATAAACCGCATTGACATTCAAAAAGGTAATCTGGAAGGTGTGTTCTTAAAAATGACAGGCAAACAATTAAGAGATTAAAATATTATATGTTTAAAATACTACAGAAAGAACTTAAATCATTCTTCAAAGACCGCCGGGCAGTCATGCTTGGTATACTAATGCCAATTATTCTTATAACAGTATTCTCCATGGCATTTGGCGGCGTGGGTAATAAAGGCGGAGACAATAAGATAAGTATATTGGTTAGTGATGAAGATAAGTCTGCCACTACTAAAATGGTGATAGATGGCCTTGATTCAGTTAAGGCACTTCAAATATTCACTACATCCACTGATTCTGCGCTTACTCTTGTTAAAGGCGGCAAATACCCTGCTGCGCTTATATTCCATAAAGGATTTAGCGACTCTGTTAAGGATATCAAGCACTTGCCATGGGAGCTAAAATACGATGCGGCACAATCTATTGAAATGGGAATGATGCAACAATATTTAATGCAGAATCTATTCAGCACCGTTGGTAAAATGATGACAGAAAAAATGGTACTGCGCAATACCAGAAAGCAATTTGCAGGTATGGACAGTATGAGCATGTTAATGGCAACACTTCAAATGAAGAAGAGCCTGAAGACAAACTCTGCTGACATGGATGACCTACAGAAAAACATTATGAAACTTGAAAGCACACCTATTGAAAAAACAAAAGACAATCAGGGATTAATACAAGCGATGGGTGGCACGGCTGTTATGATGTTATTGTTCAGCCTTACTGCTATGGGTGGCCGATTATTGGAAGAGAAGGAAAGTGGCACATTAAAACGGCTTTTGTGCTCTCCGCTTACATCAAGAGATATACTAGGTGGAAAAATGCTTTCATCTATGATATTTGCTACATGTCAGTTGCTTATAATGCTCAGCTACTCTTCACTGGCCTTTGGGCTAATAATATTGCCTAAAATAGTTCCGGCATTTTTATTAATTGTAGCGACAGCCTTTGCGTGCTCAGCTTTTGGTATGTTCCTGGCTTCTATAATAAAAAGCAGAGAGCAATTACAAGGCACAAGTACCTTATGTATATTAATAATGTCAGCTATAGGTGGCAGTATGGTGCCAAGCTTTCTTATGCCTACTTGGATGCAACAAGTTGGCCACTTCTCTATAAACTACTGGTCAATTCAAGGCTTTTACGATATCTTCTGGAGGCAATTGCCAATGAGTGACCCTATATTTCTGGGAAGGGTAGCTGTATTAACTGCAATGGGCCTGGTCTTTTCAATTACCTCATTCAGCCTTTTCAGAAGGAACGTAGCATCAATGGCTTAACATAACTGAATCTGCAACCATATTGCGTTCAGAAAACTGGTAGATATACGTGGTTTGATTTTTGTTAATAGGGTTTAAGAAAGTTGCAATAGCGTCGACCAGGCTGGGAGTAATAGTTGCTACATAGTGATTATCGGGAAACATTTTTTGAAAGTCAGCCAGCCGTTTATCGAAGTTCTCTTTCCCAAAAAATATTATATAGTTAGGATGTATCTTGTCTCTTGGGTCTCCTTTATATTCTTCATATGCCCTGTACATAGTATGCTTCTTAGTAATCCCTACAACATGCACATCCCAATGTCCAACATAAAATAATGGTGGCATTGTAAAGTCATCGCGGTAGCTCTCCTCAACCATTAATCCATGAAGATCATTTCTCGTAGATAAATAGGTCATTGCATCTACCCTACTCTTTTTCGAATAGGTAGTTGACAGTACTGGTAATGGAATACAATTCAATATCCAGAAGAAAGTCCAGCAACCTACAAGTAGTTTTTTATGATTTTGCCAGTATTTAGAGGTGGCCACAAACTCAGACCAGCCAATACATCCAAGCACAATTACAAATGGTATAACAGGGTAAATGAACCGTTCTTGCTTATTAGGGAAGCTGGAGTGAAAAGCAAAAAAGAAAAGGCTTGGCCAGAATAGTATCGGGTATTTCTTCCACGAACGTGCAAAACCAAAAATGCAAAACAAGCCAACCGGTGGAAGTATAACCCCGGCAAGTACCTCGAAATATTGGAACCATGGGCCATTAGTATAAGTCGTGGCATTAGCTGAATTATATCGCACATACTCCATTAATTCAGCAAAAGGTTTATGCCATATCCACATATCTACCAAACCCTGTACTGAAAACACACCCAAACTAAAGCTTATAGCAAAGACCAGGAATTGCTTCCATTGTTTTTGGAAGAGAAATACTAACCCAAAACCACCAATAAAGAAGAGTGATTGAAACCTTATATTAAATGCAATGGCTGACCAAATACCCACCCAGGCATATGTCTTCAGTTTGTCTTTTGTAGCTGGGTTAATCAACATCCATGTGGCTATCATTAAAGGTGGTACACATACCACTTCCACCAGGTTACGCACAGCCAACATAGGCACACACCAAAGAATAGACAATATCATACCAGCCTGGCGAGCAACTTTCTTGCCTGCATAAAACTCAGTTATTTTATAGCCATATATAACGACCAACATCGACCATATAGCATGCAAAGCACGGATCACATACATTTTACCTTGCGGATCCATAAGGCCACGCCATTTCAAATATTTAAATATCAGGAAATGTATGCCCGAATAGAACAAACTGTGTCCATCCGGCGATTGGGCTCCGCTTGACGGAAGCCAGTTATTATAATCATATCCATCAACCCAAGACTGCGATGCCTCAATAACCAAAAAATGGTCATCGAACATACCATAACCCTTAGAAAATATTACAGCAAGTGCACGAAAAAAAAGACCAACAATTACTATAAGAGAAAGAGGATGTTTATCCCACAATTGTTTAATACTTTCCTTCATAAACTATTAAGGGGTGATGGTAACGGAAGGTTTTCCGAATGAAGGATGCAACGCGTTCTTGGCATCAGTAAGGAACTTAAGATATTGCTCAATATCGGGGGTATAACCACGAGTTGGTGCAAGCAGGTTGCCGTCAGCATCTATTAATGCATACAATGGCTGAGTATTGCTTTTAAACAAAAATGTTTCCATATCACTCCATTTTTCACCATAAGTCTCTATCTTATCTCCATTTACTTTAGACACAGTCTGCTTATCGGCAGGAAGTTCAGTCTTATCATCCACGTATAACGAAACCAACACATAGTCGTTCTTTATAACGTCTAGCACCCTTGGCTCTGACCATACATTCTCCTCCATTTTACGGCAATTAACGCACGAAAAGCCAGTAAAATCAATCATTATGGGCTTCCCCGTTTTCTTAGCTTCAGCTACTGCTTCATCGTAATCGTGAAAACAATTAAGATTAAGCGGGCAGCCTATTACCCTATTGTTTTTAGGGCCAACTTCAGTTTTAACAGCTTCACCCATACCACCAAAATTCCACCCTTCGCTGTAGAACGAAGGAGGCGGGAATCCACCTATCAGCCTAAGCGAGCCACCGAATAATCCGGGCACCAGGTATAATGAGAATGAGAAAGTAATGATGGCTAATATCACTCTGAAAGCACTTACATATTTCACTTCAGAATCATGATGGAATTTAATTTTACCCAACAAATACAAGCCCATTATGGTAAATATCACGATCCAAAGGATTAGGAATATTTCCCGCCTTAGTATGCCCATTGGGCCATTGATGTGGAAATGCAGGAATTTAATGTGCAGCCCAACTAAGTCAGCAGTAGAAAGGAATTTGAGCGCAAATGCCAATTCAAATAATCCGAATACCACTTTTACACTGTTTAACCATCCGCCAGACTTAGGCAATGCATTAAGTAGTGAAGGGAAGAATGCAAAAAGCACAAAAGGAATAGATAAAGCAAATGAGAACGAGAACATACCTACTATAAGGCTCCAATATTGGTTACTTGATGATGCGCCTGCAAGCAAAGCACCCAAAAATGGACCTGTACAAGAAAACGAAATAATACATAAGGTAAGCGCCATAAAGAATATACCTAATATTCCTCCCCTATCTGATGCACTGTCTGTTTTGCTTCCCCATGATGATGGCAAGGTTATTTCAAACGCTCCTAAAAGCGAAATACCGAACACCACAAATATTAAGAAGAAGAATATGTTTACCCAGCCATTACTGGCTATAGCGTTTAAGCCAGATGGACCAAAAGCTGCCGTAATAATAGCTGCAAGGGCTACGTATATAATTATGATGCAAGCCCCATATGTAAGCGCATCGCGCAATCCTTTTTTTCTGGATGAGTTCTTTTTAAGAAAGAAACTAACCGTAAGTGGTATCATTGGGAACACACATGGGGTTAATAGTGCAGCAAGGCCTATACCAAGGCCTAAAAAGAATATGCCCCAATAACCACCTGCTGATGGTGAAGATGATGAACCTGTAGTAGCAGCAGGAATTGTAAAGGCAAAATCAACCTGCTTGGGAGGTAAACACATCGAATCATTACAGGTCATGCTATATACATTACCTTTTAAGATAAACCCTTTAGCATTCTTCACCTTAATGTTTTGACTAAATTCCGCCTTACCTTCAAAGTACTTCACATCCATGGTAAAGGCCTTTTCGTAGCGGCTTATGGGTGTAACTTCAGTTGTTTTACCTTCTAAAACATAATCGGCTGAGGAATCGTATTTAAATGCTGTGGGAACCGGGCCATTATCGCCAACAAACTGCGAATACATGTGCCATCCTTTTTGAATGACAGCATCTGATATTAAAGTATACTCACTATCATTAACTTGCTTAACACTAAAAGTCCACGCAACAGGACTTTTAACTATCTGTGCAGATAGAGAAAAAACGGAGAACAACAGTACCAATAAGGGAAAACCTTTCAGGTGTGAGTTCTTCATGCCTCTTACAGCCTGATTTCGTGTATGCGTTTAATAGGAATAGTAATACCGTGCTTTAACACGATCCTTTCTTTAGTCACAGCCCATACGGTAGTTTCAACTTGCTTAGGGCCTTCATTATCTTCAAATATTATTTTAATCTTCACATGATCTCCATTGCCTAATTGACTTGCGCGTTCAAGTTCGTATGAACGTCTTTGTACATCTTCGTTCGATAAAAGTACTTCGGTATCGGGGAAATGAAGTTCAGCTACTTTCTCCTTGTCAATAGTTTCAGGTTTCTTGATTGTATCCATATCTTATTCAGTATTTACTATGTTACAAATGTACAATTTTTTTGTGGCGGGTGCAATTTTATAGCGGTCATCAATTCTATGCCCTACTAACCATACAATTTCATTACCCGATAGCATTACCAGCACCCTATCTTTATCAGCCAACGAAACTTTAGTATCTATAAGAAAATCACTGATTTTCTTCGGTTTACTCATACCCAACGGGTAGAATTTATCACCTTTTTTCCATTTCCTAATTGCCAGAGGAAACTTCAACTTGTTGTAATCCAGACAGCCAACAGATTGAGGGTGAAAAGGCTTATAACCGGCAGGTTTATCTTTAATATCGATTAAAAGGCTCAGGTCCATATCTACAAAACCATTGTCACCATCCTCTATCCTACCCGAAGCCTTTTTATTGTCGGTATTTATAAGCTCTAAAACGAGGTTTTTCCTGTCTTTTATTATCCGGTGAGTTGCCGATAAGAATACTTTACCGGACTGGCTTTCAATAGCATTACAAACTTCCTTAGCCTGAACGTAATTAAAGCCGTACCGCTTTATATACTCATACAGATATAAAGCAGGATGTTCTAATTTTTTTAACGCATTTAAAGGAATTACCGTTTTATCTTTCTTTACTACTGCAAGCTTATTCAATTCCCTCTCTATGGCTTTCCTGTATATAATCTCTGTTTCAGCCAAGTTTTCAATGGTATGGCCAATGGCCTTGGTAGCATCAGGGCTTATCTTCAGTAGTTCCGGAATTAAATGATGACGTATTTTATTACGCTCATATTTATCAGATGCGTTACTACTATCTTCTCTCCATTTCAGTTTCTGAGCACTTGCATACTGCTCTATTTCGTTTCGTGAGAAACCCAACAGCGGGCGAATTAAATTCTTTTGTACAGATGCAATACCATGCAGTCCCGCAATACCTGTGCCACGCAATAGATTTATAAAGAATGTCTCTATGGCATCATCAGCATGGTGGGCAATAACCAAATAGTCTAGCTTTTCGAGTTTCAGGCAATCGTTAAACCAATTATAACGCAACTCGCGCGCTGCCATTTGGGTCGATACTTTATGCTCTTTCACATAAGCACTAATATCGAAGCGCTTTACATAAAATGGCACTTTATATTTTGCAGCTAACTCCTTTACAAACGTTTCATCCCCATCTGATTCTTTACCACGCAGTTGAAAATTACAATGCGAGATAGCGAATTCATACCCGGCCTTCTTAAATAAGTCTGCCATAACAACCGAGTCAACCCCACCACTAACAGCTAGCAGAAAAGACTTCTTACCAGGTTGCGGTATGAGTGTCGATAAAGATTTTTGAAATTGGCTTAACATAAAACAAAAGTACTAATTAGTTGTTTCTTACCGCAAAGACACAAAGACGCGAAGTTTCTCACAATAGAACGCAGATGAAACTGATCTAATAAGATTTTCACTGGTTTTATCATAAACAATCTGCGTTATCTGCGTTCCATTTTGATAAGCCTTAAAACCACTGTAG
>Ga0206861_1036_pt1 | contig 33282 bp, 28 predicted proteins | sample Alteio_BWOrgCont_45_FD_152617 | JGI IMG/M metagenome (GOLD analysis project Ga0206861, IMG submission 152617) | Enriched cells from forest soil in Barre Woods Harvard Forest LTER site, Petersham, Massachusetts, United States -... | ecosystem: Environmental > Terrestrial > Soil > Temperate forest >... | reverse complement strand
TGCATCAGTACGAGCGCTCTTTTTGGTGGTTACATTTTCCAATACAGTAAATGTATTGGCATCTTTTTCTTCAATTACGGTTAAGGTGCCATCGCCGTTCGAGCTATAAATGCGGTTATTGCCATTATCAAAAGCAACTGCATCGGTGCGGTCTCCGGTAGGTACTGTAGTAACTACTTTGCCATTATCAGCATTTACCACAACCATCATTTTATTATCGCATACTGAGAAGAGGCGGCGTGTTTTTCTGTCCATTGTCAGGCCACTTGGCCCATCGCCCGGCGCTATGCTCCAGCTGTCAACCACTTTCATGGTTTTGGTATCAATACTGCATATCATGCTCTTGTCTTCCAGGTTAAAATATATTTTACCTGCACCGTCCGATACTGCGAATTCAGGCTTGCCTGCAAACTCAATTGTACCAATTACTGCATTACTTTTTGCGTCTATAACAGTAGCGTTATTGCTACGGCCATTAAAAGTAAATACACGTTGACTTAAGGGGTCGTAACAAATAGCATCGGGGTTTTGGCCCGTTACTTTTACTTTGGCCAGGGTAGCCATAGTTTTAAGGTCGAAAACGGTGACCGCTGTATCTTTACCATCGCTAATAAAGCCTTTATTAAGGTCGGTTGCAATAGCAATACCATGTACTCCTTTAGTGTCAGGAATGGCACCTATAACTTTATTGTTGCTGAGGTTTACTATCTGCACTGTGGTACTATGTGATACATATAAACGGTTGGTATTATCGTCAACAGCAATATAGTCCCAGCCACCATCACCCGGAATACTTATAGTATCAACTATTTTGTAATGTGATTGTGCCTTAAGGGTAATTGTTGAAGAAGCTACCAGTAAACTTGCTGCGAGAAAAAATGTTTTTTTCATGGGGGAAAATTATAATGTATTTTTACAAATCTAATTAGATAATTGTAATAGACAAAACAGCAATATTTTGCAAGGATTAGTATTAAAAACGTTGGGGCAAACCTATAATGTGCTTACCGAAAGTGGTGAGACGGTAATGTGTTCACTTAAAGGGCTTATGCGTACCAAGAACGTATCGACAACCAGCCCCGTTGTAGTGGGCGACCAGGTAGAATATGAATCTTCACCACCCGATTTTATTATTTCAGCGGTAAAACAACGTAAGAACTATATCATCCGCCAATCGAAAAAACTATCAAAGCAATACCAGATCATAGCAGCTAACATCGACCAGGTATTTATATTAGTTACTATTAGCCACCCTAAAACACACGATACCTTTGTAGATAGGATACTTACCACTGCTGAAGCTTATGGTATTGACGCACATTTGATATTTAATAAGATTGATATTTACGGCGAAGAAGAATTAGATGAAGTGGCTGAACGAATGGATGTATATACTACTATAGGGTACGATTGCAAAGCTATTTCACTGATAGATGATAAGTATGTTGCTTCGCTTAAAGAACTTTGTAAAGATAAAGTGACCTTGCTCTGCGGTATGTCCGGCACAGGTAAGTCTACTTTTATAAATCAGCTAATACCGGGTACCAATCGAAAAACGGGCCTTATTTCTACAGCGCACCAAAAGGGTATACATATGACCACCTTTTCTGAAATGATGCCATTGCCAATTGGTGGTTTTATTATTGATACGCCCGGCATACAGGAATTTGGTATTGCCGATATTACCAAGTATGAGTTATCGCAGTACTTCAGAGAGATGAATAAATACCGTGCTAACTGCAAGTTTAACAGCTGCATGCATATCAACGAACCCGGTTGTGCGGTTTTAAAAGCGGTTGAAGAAGGCGATATAGCATTCTCTCGTTACGAGAGTTACATTAGTATGTATAACAACGAAGCCAGCGAAGAGAGGAGGTATTAATCTGAATTTATTTTTCAACAATAAGCATAACCAGGCTACAAGCCTGAGTGAGCTATTTTGCATTTCCACATTACTAAATATTTTAGCAATAAATAGTAACAAAATGTTTATATTTGTATAAACGGTAATAAAGAGTGCCGAATAAGGAGTGGCAAACTCAGTGTGTTTTTTTGATCAGTAATTACTGTCGCAAAATAAATATTGGAAACCAGCAGATTATGAAGCAGTGCGACAAATACGACAGGAATTTTTCAAGTGAAAAGTATTGAACGATTTGAAAATCAATGAATAAGAATAAAAACAAAATTTATGTACGACACAAAGCGACAAGAAACGACATTAAAATATTGGTGAATTTGAAATGGTAAATTGTGAACTAGATTCGTGTAATTCGTGTCGAAAAGTAAATGCACAATCGCCAAAGACGGGTTACAAAACACAGGAAAAATGTGAGTTTATAAAATTGGAAGTCAATTGGTTGATGGGTAACACATCCCGAAAAGTGTAACCCGTGTTCAGCGGTTTAAGGATAGTAAAAAATGGAAGCAGAAAAGAAAGAATATTTCGATGGGCGAGGGGCACAGGTAAACCCTACTAACCGGTTTTTTAAAACCAGTTATGTGCAGGAGCATTGGGAAGGTTTAGATGAGGATACCCTGATGGAGAATAAGCACACGCAATATATTGAGGTGTTTCCTAAAACTATTGTCAACAGGGTAGATAGCCCCGATATTAGTGGATACTCAATGAACCCCTACCAGGGATGTGAACATGGCTGTCTGTATTGTTATGCACGTAATTCGCACGAATATTGGGGCTATAGCGCAGGTATGGAATTTGAGCAAAAGATATTAATAAAGAAGAATGCCCCTGTTTTGTTAGAAGAGTTATTTAAGAAAAAAAGCTGGGAACCAGGCCCAATTATGTTTTCGGGTAATACCGATTGTTACCAACCCATTGAACGCAAGCTGAAGATCACCAGAAGTATGCTGGAAGTTTGCCTGAAGTACCGAAACCCGGTAAGTATGATTACTAAGAACGCTGTTATACTCCGCGACCTGGATATACTTACCGAAATGGCTAAACTTAATCTGGTGCATGTAATGGTTACTATAACGTCGCTCGATGAGGACTTGAGAATGAAATTGGAACCCCGCACGGTTACTTATCGGAATAGATTGAATGTGCTTAAGCAATTATCTGCTAATGGTATACCCTGCGGAGTGATGGTGGCGCCAATTATACCTCACCTTACCAGTTATGATGTGCCTAAGGTTATAAAAGCTGCTGCCGAAGCCGGGGCACAACGGGCAGGGCATACTATAGTTCGCCTTAACGGACAGATAGCCGAAATATTTAAGGACTGGTTGCAAAAGAACTACCCCGATAGGGCAGATAAGGTATGGAATCAGATAGCAGAGTGCCACGGTGGGCAGGTAAATGATTCGAGATGGGGAACACGTATGCGCGGCGAGGGCCATGTAGCCGAATCCATAAGGCAACTATTTAAAATATCGGTAAAAAAACATATGGGTACTCCACCCAAAATGGAATTTGACCTGAGCAGTTTTAAGCGCAAAGGAGATGAACAGCTATCCCTATTTTAAAGAATATCGAATATTGAACACTCAATATTGAATATCGAGGTGTTCTGAATTCTTAAACGAGTAAATTAGCCATTCATAACTCATAATTCATAACTCTATTTATGCGTGTTGTAATACAAAGAGTAACGCAAGCTGAAGTTAAAGTAGATGGTAAGATTACTGGTGCCTGCAAACTCGGACTAATGATATTGTGCGGAGTAGAAGAAGCCGATACCGAAGAAGACGCTGCCTGGTTAAGCGCAAAGATTGCGAACCTGCGCATTTTTAGTGATGCTGAAGGTAAAATGAATTTATCTGTAAAAGATGTAAACGGAGAGATGCTTGTGGTGAGCCAATTTACCTTGCATGCAAGCACCCAAAAAGGTAACAGGCCATCCTACATACAAGCTGCACGGCCCGAAAAGGCTTTGCCATTGTTTAATACGTTTGTAAGTATGCTTGAAAAAGAATTAGGCAAACCTGTTGCAACCGGAAAATTTGGGGCACACATGGAAGTGAGCCTTATAAATGATGGCCCGGTAACCATTATAATTGACACAAAAAATAAACAATAAGTTGAAGGGATTCACTCCAAAAGAAAATCAGCAATTTAAAACAGGCATTTTGATTTTAAATTGCCTTTTGGCAATAGTGGCGTTGATGTTATGCCAGAAGTGGAGCAGGGGCAGTTATGTGTCAGTTAGGAAGCTTAATATATTGGGGATAGTATGTGTGTTGAATTTTCTTGTTGCTATAATTATGTTGGTTAGTTTAAAAAAATGGTCAACAGAATTCTGGATTTTTCTGGCACTCTTGATTTTTATCTCAGGGCCTATTACAACTTTTACTACGGGATATATTTTTAACCGTTTAACTGATAAGGATTTTAAGTTTAGCCAGGGAGTGAGGAACTACCTGTCATTTTATAAACATAATGATATATGGATCTTTGAAGATTCTAGATTCAGGAAAGATACATTTCAGGTTACCTCGGTCGATTCTGAGGAGCATATACCTGCGATAATAAATTTTTCAGGTCCCGGGCCAAGCAAAAGTATTTCAATAGAATTTAAAAAAATATCTTCTGATAATTCCGAGGGTCTTAATAATGAGGTATTACGTATTGATAGCAAATCTCAAGGCGATAATGGGTTTATAACTTTAGCTTTCTTTCATCGTTTTACAAACTGGTGGAATAGTGATAGTATTGGGGTTTTAAAATCAGATACGTTAAGAGTTAGTAATATTATATTTAATAAGTATAGATATATTGAATCCAGATTAGGCGACCTGAGGAATCTGGATGAGTCAGATTCATTAGATATAATGAGTATTTACTGGACAAACAAATACGGAATAATTGCCTACAAGTATAAAAACGGAGACCTATGGAAAAGAATAAACTTGCATTAAAATATGATAAAATGACTATTAAAGAAGCCCAGAAGTTTGTAGATGACTGGATAAATAATAACGGAGTGCGTTATTTCAATGTGCTTACCAATATGGCTATGCTTACCGAAGAGGTAGGTGAGGTGGCTCGTGTAGTTGCAAGAACATACGGAGAGCAATCGTTTAAAAAATCGGATAAAGGAAAAGATTTGGCTGAAGAACTGGCCGATGTATTGTTTGTGCTGATATGCATATCGAACCAAACGGGCATTGACTTGCAGAAGGCCTTTTTAAAGAATATTGAAAAGAAAGGTAAGCGCGATAAGAACCGCCACAAGAGAAATCCTAAACTGAAAAAGTAAATTTATTGTCCGCCTTGTATCTGGTGAATGTACATCAGTATAGACAGCCAGTAATCGTGGTTAGATTCTGATGTTTTTAAAAGCGGGTCAGTACCATGTCCGCCACCGCTCGATGGGGCAAACAAAGTGAGTTTAGATGAAGGAATGCCGGTTACATAAGCTTTGGTAGAAGCCGCATCGGCAGTAGAGGAAGCAACAAAAACAGGAATGGTACATTTTGGAAAAACACTTTTGGTATCTAACGCGCCGTTATAATAATCAGAAGGGCTGAATGCGAATACACAATTAATGCGAGGGTCAGTAAACCCTACACACATTGCCAATGCTGCAGAATAGCCGGCACCAACCAGAACAATTTTTTTATTGCTTCGTTCAAAAGCATAATTTATAGCACCCGTAATATCAATCTTCGAATCAATAAGCTTAGGCGTCATATGTTTAGCAGTTGCCATATCCATCGTTTCATTCTCAACTCCATTCTTGGTTCCGCCAACGCGCATATCAAGGGCAATGCAGTTATAGCCAAGCTTGTTAAAGCGGTGGGCCAGTTCCTTGTATTCTCCGCGGCTCGATTTAGCATCGTGGCACAGTATCATATACGGCAATGTATCATTTACAAAATAAAGGTCGGCGGTAACTAAAAGTCTGTCAGGAGCAATAAAGGTAATCTTGTCCTGCGCCTGGGTCTTTACCAGAATACATGCAACAAATAGAAGAGAAAGTAATGCCTTATGTAATTGTGGCTTAAGCATAGATATGTAAAAATAATAAAAGTATCTGGTAATTAATAGGCCAAGGCCAATAATTTTAAGGTGATATGTTTTTTTAGCCCTTAGATGCTCAATATCAAAAGTTCTATATCTTTATGCCAATTAAACCAATCTAAATCTTATTCTATGTCACTTTGGAGAAAAAAGTCCATTACTAAGCTTTTAGCTGACGCTGAGAGCAATGAGCACGGTTTAAAAAAGACATTAACGGCCACATCATTAGTGGCATTGGGAATAGGCGCCATTATAGGAGCCGGATTATTTGTACGTACTGCAGCAGCTGCTAGTGAACATGCCGGTAATGCTGTTACCATATCATTTTTAATAGCAGCCGTAGGCTGCCTTTTCGCAGGCTTATGCTACGCCGAATTTGCATCTATGATTCCTATTGCAGGTAGTGCTTATACATATGCATATACTACTATGGGTGAGCTGGTTGCCTGGATCATTGGCTGGGCCCTTGTATTAGAATACGCTTTAGGTGCAGCAACGGTATCTATTGCATGGAGCGAATATTTGAACAAACTATTGGGAGGGGCTATACCTTATTCTCTATGCCATTCGCCGTTTGAAGCTGTTTCAGCTGCAGGTGAACATGGCATTGTCAATTTGCCTGCACTTTTTATTCTCCTTCTTCTTTCGTTGCTACTCATCAGGGGTACAGCAGAATCAGCAAGGGTGAATACTATCATCGTATTTGTAAAGGTTTCCATTGTATTGGTGTTTATTGCTGCAGGCTGGCACTTCATTAACCCTGCTAACCACACTCCTTATATTATACCTGACAATGCTAAGCCGGTAGATTTAGGTAATGGTAAAGTTTTTGATTATGCTGGTAGCGCGCGTAGCCACGGCTGGGGTGGAATTTTAAGTGGTGCTGCTGTTGTGTTCTTTGCATTTATTGGTTTCGATGCTGTATCTACTGCAGCACAGGAAACCAAGAACCCGAAGCGTGATATGCCTATTGGTATTCTTGGCTCACTGGCTGTTTGTACAGTGTTATACATATTGTTTGCTCACGTACTTACCGGTGTTGCTCCATTTACTGATTTCTTAAGAGCAGGTAAAGAAGCTTCAGTAAGCTACGCTATTGATATGTACATGCATATGCACTGGCTGTCAACCTTAGTAACTGTAGCTATCCTTGCAGGTTTCTCATCGGTAATACTGGTGATGTTGTTAGGTCAGTCTCGTGTGTTCTACTCTATGTCGAACGACGGTCTTCTTCCTAAGATATTCTCTGATTTGCATCCTAAGTTCAGGACGCCATATAAGTCCAACATTATCCTCTTCCTATTTGTTGGATTCTTTGGTGCTTTTATACCTGAAAGCGTAGCGGGAGATCTTACATCAATAGGTACCTTATTAGCGTTTATATTGGTTTGTTTGGGTATTATTATAATGCGTAAGGCAGACCCTGACAGAGCCCGTCCATTCAGAACGCCTTTGGTTCCATTAGTTCCTATTTTAGGAATACTGGTTTGCGGTGCAATGGTTTGCTCTGAAGACCCGGTAACAATTGTCACTGCATTGGGTTGGATGGCTTTTGGCTTGATCATCTTCTTTGCTTATAGCCGCCACCATAGCACTATTGGTAAGGAGAACCTGCCAAGTAGTTAGGCAAGATTAGTTTACTGCTGCGGGGGCATCATCTTTAGATAGGTGCCTGTAACGTTCACGTGCATCTTCAATGTAGATGCTGCCGGGGTAATTGATGATTATCTGCTTATAATATTCAGCTGACTTATTGAGGTCGTGAAGTTTTTTGTCTTCTAGCTGAGCCATTTTGTAAAGTGCCTTATCAGGCAACATACCATCAGCATAGTCCTTAATTTCTTCCTGATAGTATTTCATTGCATCTTCCGGCTTGTTCTTTTTCTCGGCCATATTGGCACGCATCATAAGTATCTGTTCTTTGAGTGTACGGGTATCGGTCATATTATAAACTGAATCGAGTAGGATAGAGACACTGTCTTCCCTGTTCTGGAAGTCGAGTAACTGGGCATGCGCAAATAATATAATGGGTTGCAAATGGGCAGTGTCATCTGTATTATCCGTAATGAGTAACGACAATGCCATCGCATCATTGGCAGTAAGCTTTGCCGTAGCGCCTTTAAGAATATCAAGTTGAGATTTGGCCCATTTAAAGTTGCCGGTATAGTAATAGATGGTTGCATTCTTTAGCTTGGCTTCATCGCCAATAGGTTCATGCTTAAAAGCAGTTTCAACTTTTGAATAAGTTAGCGAGGCCTCCCATGTTTGCCCCGATGCCAATAGTATATCACCCAGTTCCATTTGGCAACGGGCACGGGTTATGGATGCATTGCCGGGGAAGTCGACAGCTTCATTCATTAGTGCAATAGCTTCTGAATCGCTGTGCAGATAGAAAGCATCGAGGTGTGCAAGGTCTATCATAAGCGGAACAGTGGCTGCATAATGAGTAAGCTCATCAAGCCCTTTTCGGAACCTAAGTTGTATGTCTGTTAATTGTTGGGTTGTATAATCACCACCTGCCAATAGCTTATCGTATATAGCATTCAGTTGTGCTTCGCGGGCCGATACATAATTGTCATTCTTGGCTCCCATATCAATTACATACTGGTATGCTTGTATGCCAGCGTCGTAAGCACCATTATTTATACACGTGCTTGCCAATGCCATTAACCTTACGCCACCTTCATGCCTTCTTTTATCAAGGGCTTTAACTTGTACCAATGCATCGTCGTAGTTGCGCTGTTCAATAAGCATCCATATAAGCAGCTCACTGAATATTTCATTGTCACTGTATTTCTGAATGTACCGTAAAAGTTCTTTTCTTATTATAATATTCTTGTTCGCATCGGCATTTTCTCCTACATCAATCTGCAAAGCATCCTGCACGCTTTGTATATACGAATCAGATAGAACTAAGGCATCTAAATATGTATCGGTCATGGTTTGTATATCGCCCTTTGCTTTATATACCGCGCCGGTTTCAAACAGAAACGGGTATTGTCCTTTTAGTAAAGTTTTGCCCTTTTTGTAGGTTTCTAAAGCAAAGTCATATTGCTTAATATCAAAGAAGGCTTTGCCCAAGCCAAGTATCTCTTCACGGTCAGCATTCAGGTTGCGCACTGCTTTTTCATACGCGTCGTTTGACGATTTCTCATCGCCCGCAAGCGCATAAGTATTACCCATGTCTATCCAAAGTATCAGATCAGTTGGGTCCTGGTGCATTTGCTTTTTAATGACCTTCTCGGCTGTTTTGTAATCTTTGGTCTGTATCATGCAGTCAAGGTAATTATGATACACCATGGCTGATGGCCTGTGTGCATAAACCTTTTCATAATAAGCTACTGCCTTATCATACTGCTTATCTAAATAATATTGTTGGGCAAGCTCTTCGTCGGTACCTGTTTGGGCAAAGGAATAATTAGCAAGGCCTGCAAAAAATATAACTATTAATAACAGCCTGCGCATAAAAAGTATTTATTAAGGACTAGATTTCCTTATGGTTCTTGACAAGCGAGATAAGCGAATCCGCTTGCGGAGCAATAAGGTTATAAAGCGGCAACTGGCCATTCAGCATTTCAATGCTCGCCTTTTCGCTTTCTATTAATAAGGCCGCTTTCTTTACTTCCGCACCGTAGAAAAGGCCAACGCTATCTGCTTTAATTAAATTATTCTTCAGGTCGTGGCTTAGGTGATTGAGCTGCCCCATAGATTTACCCATTTCAATACGCATAACGGTACGCCTGCCCATAAAGGTTTCCAGCTGCCAGCGCACCGAACTGAAGTTCCTGAATATTTCAGCAGCGCCTTTGCTCATACTATCTTTGTGCGCCATTTTAATAAGTTCCAGGTCTTTCATTATGTTGTTAGCATCTGTCTTAATAGTAACAGTATCAACCTTAGTTAAAGATGAATCTGCAATGTGCAGGGACTTACTTAAGCTATCTAGCACAGCAACCTGCTTGGTATAATCAACACTAGGCTTACAGGAAGTGTTGAATAGGCACAATGCTAATACCATAGTACTCAATCCACTTAGTTTTAGAATTCCTTTTATCTTGTTAAAACCCGACATATTTTTCTTTTTATTTTATCTGAACTTCAAAGATAAACTTCAATTTCATTATATAGTATGTAATACATAGTACTTTCTTTTTCGTTGCAGGTGGTTGCACGTCATTGCACAAAATGGGGGAGTGCACTTAGATTATAAATTATGAGTTATGAATTATAAATTAATGCGTTGATATTCAGTCACTAAGCGAATAGAAATTTACGTTTTTTAGGTTCACTATATACATATCGCAGGGCATCAATAGCATGGTCGAAATCTTTAACAGGACGTTGTACAAATTCTCCGTCATGGTTAGTGTCCCACATATACTGGCGAAGTTCTTTAATAAGGTTCAGACTATCTCGGGTAACGTTTATTTTTCTGTCGAGTAAGAGGTTAATACCAAACATAACACTGTCAGGTCCTTTTTCGGCGGCTTTTAGTCCATGCCAGCCTTTATACCGCAGGTAGCTTATCGATTTTGGTTCAGCGGAATCCGCAATTGTCATTGCTTTCAGGTCAATGTTCTTTTGGGCGAAATCAAATATCTCATCGTTCTGCATATTACTGCGGTATAGCAATTCACGCACGTATAACTCACCGTTAAATTCATTTACCTGTACTAATGCAGTTGGCGAGTGGCTGAATCCAAAGTCGAGGCCGTAACCGAGCAAATTGCCGGGCAAGATACTCACCCCCTTGTCAGTTTCCTGACGTTCCCCTTCTCTGTTTGGCAGAGAGGAGATGGAAGGAGTCTGAATTATACTCCAGTTATTGAAAATAAGCCCTTCCGTTGTTCCTATTTCTCCTTCTCCGTATATTTTCCACCAGTTAGCATTATTGCGGCGACGTTCAATATTTGCTTTTTCTTCGGCGGTAAGGAAACGGTTATCGGTATACGTACTTTTAACGAACAAATGTTCATTATCCTGCAATGATGGAATGAGCTTATCATGCACCCAAAAACGGCGTACGGGGTTAAAATCTAAAATGGTGTGTTTACGGGTACGTACATCCAATTGCAAAAACGATTCATAATCTACATTGTTACACTCATTAATAAACAGCACATGCCGCCTTGCGCCCCGCAGTTTGGCGGCACTGTCGGCAGGGAAAAACTCCAATATGCTTTTACCCGCTTTAAACGTGTAATCTGTTTTATTCTCTTCTAGGCAGATATCAAAACCGACCGGGTGTTTATTCGTTAGTATCCACTTAATGATTTTAAACCAAAGTGTATTACCATTATTGGAAAGGCCTAGCCAACTCAATGGCTGTGGATACCCGCAAAAAACATTTAAGCAGTCATGTAATAATTTGGGATCTAAAGAGCGAATGATTACCTCTATGTCCTCTTTAAATTGGTCAGGATTTCCAAATATTATATTTTGAATTTCTTTAGGAACATGATATTGAGTTAGGGAAACAGCGAGTAGCCATCTCGTATCATTTCGACCACCTCTTAATAAGTTTAAGATATAATCTATTTCCTCTTGAGTTAACCTTTCCCATGCATCTATGCACCAAGCTAGAGAGTAAGTAACGAAATGTGTATCTGTATGCGTGAATATTTTCTTAAATAGATCAAAGCGAATTCCTTTATCGCCATCGGTTACTTTTAGTAAATAAGGTAATAAACCAAATTCATGGGTATCCGGTACCCTTGTTTCTAGGAATCTATCAAGCCAGTTATAATAAGTATTACAAATATTCAACCCTTGCGCCCCACTAATGTATTTTTCAGATTCATTAAGTGTTGCTCCAAATCTTCCTGAGTTTGAGAACCTTAAATTTTCGGGATAATTATTTAGAAAAATAGGGAAGAGCTCACCCCATAAATTCCATCTGGCCTTTTTCTTCTCTTCATCTAAATCATTCCAATTAATGCTTTCACTTCCATAATCAATAGCAAATGTTGTAAGTAAATTACTGGCCCTAATAACGACGAAAGGGTTTGATAAGGCTGTAATCAAATACGGCTTAATTTTACCTTGTTCTTCTTCAGTATAATCAGGAAAACCTAGAATAGCACCTTTTATTCCTTCGAAAATAACAGATGGGTGTTCATCACCAAAGATAGTTTTCAGGACTTCAAAATTTGTACTGAATGAATGTTTTAGCACTACCAAAGCAACCCTATTACGAATAAATACTTCATTGCAGTTCAGCATTTGAAGAATCCCATCTTTAGGGAGATTCGTTGCTGGATTTTTATCTAAATAAGCGATTAAATTCCATACCTGACTGGATGAAATTTTCTGATTTGTGTTCAGTTTTTCTATGATTTGTAATTGTTGCCCATCTATTGAGTTAGCTTCATATTCATCAGCAATAAACATGTAATTACGATCAATGAATGGTATTTGATTATGCCAACGGATTTCATCATTTTAAAAGGACCAGTTCAACCTATTTAATATTTTTTCTTTTGCATTTTTCTGTAAGTCGTCAATAACCAATAGCAGAAATGTGAAACAACTGTCCCTTACACCTGGGAACATGGATCTTTGCATACCTTTTAAAGCATGAAGCCTTAAACTTTGCTGTAATTCCAAGCTTTTAGAATTGTTGTAAATAAAATTGAATTGTTTAACACAATTTATTATTGTTTCTGGGTTTAAACAAGAGAATAATTTTTTTACTGTTCTATCTATAATACTAATAGTTTCAATGGTATTAATCAAGAGAAGATATCTTGCGGCCTCTCTATAAGTTGGGTGAACAAACCAAATAGATTTATTTGAAATCTCGATAAAGCCTCTCTTCTGCAAAAAACTAAGCTCCTTTAAATAATCACTTTTGATTTTAAGTCCATCGGGATAGGCAGGAAATTGTACCTTGTCATAATCACTTCCATTTGAACGTCTCCCTCGTATAGAAATCTTATCTTCTCTTTCAATATAACTTAGCTGCAACTTATTTTTGTTCAATATATACCCAAGCTCATTAAAGGTGATTTGAATATTAGTAGTTGCGCCTAACCCTAAGATAGTAAATATTTCACAAGTCTTTGCTCCCCTTTTTTGGATTTCAAGACTTATTTCTTTGGCATCAGCACGTGCAAAATGAAGCAGTTCCTCAATTGATTTATTTTTTAAATCGTTTAAAGGGATATTTGAAAGGTGGTTCAACTGACCAACTTGTAGGATATTCTCAACTAGAGATTGCGTTTCCAAATAGGTCGCAATTAATCTCTCGCAGTCATCTGGTATATTCTTTTTCTTGCATAAATCATTCCAAGCATTAATTAAGAAGCCAATATCACTTGATGTTAAATCATTCCAGGAATTACCATCTATTGCACATTCATTAATATTACTAGTGGAATTAACGCTTTTCAGAATTTCTAATCTTGAGGTCACAATTAACTTGCTTGTACTATTAAGGTTTCTGATTAGTTCTTGAACACTTCTCCAATTAGTTGTATTTTCTGAATTGTGTCCAAATGGATCTTCAAGAATAAAAACCTTCGGCTCAGTGCTATTTCTTAAGAATCTTTCTGCTTCGTTAACATCACTTCTACTTGAATATTTATAACCATTCTTTACTAATCTATTCGCTAGGTTTTTTGCAGTTTGAGATTTGCCACAGAAAGAAAGGCCAGTTAGTAATAAGACATTATTAGCCTCTATAATCTTCCAGAGTTTATCCTCCTCGAGTCTTTTTAGATAGTTATCGACTAAAACCGGTTTATCAGATGGGTTTAGATTATGTATTAGTGCTGTGACTTTTTCTTGAATATCTTGAGTCGCACTTATTAACTTAGTAATAGCCTCCGAAATGTTATAGATCTCAACCTTGAAGTTCTCATTAATATAAAGGTCTTTAAGTATGCTATCACTTTTTATTTTTGCAGTAAGTAATTCATAAAAAGAACTTAGCTCCTTTTCTGTTGGTATAGCAATATGAGGATTGGTTTGAAAACTTGCAATGAGATTGGCAGATAGTTCAGTTTTTAATAGCACATATTTGGAAAGCTCTTCAAATAATACTTGCGAATTATAGAATGGAAATTTTCCAGAGGGATATTTGCGAGTATCAGCTTGTTCAAATTCAGCGATTGCTTCATTAATTACAATTACTAGCTGATTTATATATGTTTTCTTGGGAAATAATAACTTCTTTGACTTATTATATTCGTCATCAGCTGCGTGATCGACAAATTTCGTGGCAACTTGAGAAATTACTGTTGCTAATAAAGGTGTCATTCAGTTCGTCTATAATTCCTAATAAGTCAATATTGCCTCAATGGCAATAGAAACCTTGTCGGCATTAAGCAATACGGTATGCTCAAGAGCAGAATTGAGCGGTACTGCCGGTGTGTTTTCAGAACCTACAACAGTAACAGGTGCATCTAATGATTCAAAACAAGTTTGTTGTATGCGTGCCGCAATAGATTGTGCAAAACTGTTGGTTGCAGGCTCCTCGGTTATTACTAAGCAACGGTTATGTTTTCTAACCGATGCATATATCATTTCTTCATCAAGTGGAACCAGTGTACGCAAGTCGATAATTTCAACCTTGCCGGGGAATTTTTTGGCTGCGTTCTTTGCCCAGTAAACACCCATGCCATAAGATATAACAGCAACCGATGGCTCGCTCTGTGCTTCCGCCTCTAAAACCATACGCCCTTTGCCAAATGGTATTACATAATCAGCATCAGGTTCAACGGTCTTTGCGTCTTCAGTGCCTTTTATCTTCGACCAGTATAAGCCTTTATGCTCAAGCATTACAACAGGGTTAGGGTCGTAGTAAGCTGCTTTCAATAAGCCTTTTAAATCGGCTCCGGTACTTGGGTATGCAATTTTTATACCACGTATATTGGTCAATACCGATTCAATACTTGAAGAATGATATGGTCCGCCACTACCATAAGCGCCAATAGGTACACGCATAATAGAACTTACAGGCCACTTGCCGTTAGATAAATAATATGAACGGCTAACCTCAGTGAATAGTTGGTTTAAGCCAGGCCATATATAATCGGCAAACTGAATTTCGACAATAGGTTTGCAACCTGTTGCCGACATACCTACTGTGCTACCAATTATAAAAGCTTCTTGTATAGGTGTATTAAATACCCGGTCGTCGCCAAATTTTTGTGCAAGGGTTGCCGCTTCACGGAAAACGCCACCTAATCTGCCGCCCACATCTTGCCCATAGAACAAACACTCAGGGTGTTTTTCCATTAGCTCTTGTATAGCAAACAAAGCACAGTCGACCATTACGGTTTTGTCTTTGCCTTTAGGTTCCCTTATCCCTTTTTCTTCGGTAATAGGGGTAGGGGCATATATATAGTTAAAAGCATCTTCCGGTTTAGGGTCGGCTGCCTTTAATGCTTTATCATAATCTTGCTGAACAGTTTCGGTTGCCTTTTTCTCAACCTGTGTTAACTTATCGCTATTGAAGCCTGCAATAATTAACTGGTTGCGCAGGCGAGGGAAAGGATCACGCTTGGCGGCTTCTTCCAAATCGCCACGGTACCATTCTTTACGAACACCCGATGTATGGTGGTTCAGTAAAGGAACCCTTGCGTGCACTAAGAAAGGCCTTCTTTCCTGGCGCATGGTAGTAATTACTTCATTCAGGGTTTGGTAGCTGCGCATAAAGTCAGTACCATCAATGCTACGGGTTTCAAGTCCTTTAAAGCCTTTGGCATATTCTACCGCGTCCATAGCACGGGTTTCTTTAGCCGTAGCCGAAATGTCCCATTCGTTATCCTGAACTAAATATAATATAGGCAGTTTTTTAAGTACAGCCATTTGAAATGCTTCAGCCACTTCACCTTCAGTTACAGAACCATCGCCTAACGAGCAAGCCATTATTCCTTTGCCATCGGCATGGGTTTGAGCGAGTCCGCGTTTTTCTAAATACTGTATACCCATTGCTACTCCTGTAGATGGAATAGCCTGCATACCCGTAGCAGAAGATTGATGAGGTATTTTAGGCATATTATCACGATTCAGGCTGGGGTGAGAGTAATAGGTCCTTCCACCGGAAAACGGATCATCGGCCTTTGCCATTAATTGCAGCATCAACTCATAAGGAGTTATGCCAATAGAAAGTAAAATACTATCGTCGCGGTAATAAGCGCTAAGGAAATCCTGAGGTTTCAATTGCAGGCCAAGCGCTATTTGTATAGCCTCGTGGCCGCGTGATGTAGCATGAACATACTTACTGGTAACAGAGGCATTTTTTTCATATAACTCGGTCATTGCTTTGGCCTGGCACATAAGCTCGAAAGCTCTTAGTACAGTATGTACCGGTACCGACCCAATCATCTCTTCTTTTGCCGCCATGGTTGATGCCATTATCTCTAATCTCTGGTTTAACTACAAAGGTAATATTTCCCCGATAATTTAAGCGATTAAAACCCTGATATAGTAAGCTATACTTGGTGCCCCGATTGCAGTATACGTGGCTTAAGGCCCTGCAAGGCCTTAGGCAAATTGGTATAAAGATGCTTAATGTCTTCGGCTGAATCATCCGAAAAATCAATTTCTTCGAGTGAAAGAGGGGTATTATCACCGGTAAGGCTTGTAATGCCTTTGCGCAGTATTTTAATGTGCTTAAAATAGTTTTCAGCGGTAAGCCGCATCCACTGAATATCCTTATCATCGTTTAGCGGTGGGCATATTTCGTATCCCATAAACCGGTTATACTTTAACGCAGTTTTATTACCCTGCACTACCTTGGCATAAACCGTATTTAAAGAGTGTACGGTATAAAATGTAAAGTCGTTTAGGATGATGGATGCAAGAGAAGGTATAGGGGTTCCTAAATAGCTTTTATCCCAAATAAATATGCCGCCTTCGCAGGTCCCTTTTTCAAAGTCATTGTCCTTGCCATGTATTAACCCCATTTTGTTCCCATTAACTTCAATAATAAAGTAGTAGTTGTATACATTGTTAACCGACTGGAACCATTTCTTCTGCATTTCAGAAGTGATCTCATCGCGGTAGTACATGTACTGTCGTATCTCTACTGAGTTACGCATTTGGCGGACAAGCTCTATGTCACCTTCTTTAAGGCGGCGCAGAACAATGCCATATTTGCGTATAATCATAGTAAAGCCTAATCTAACACTTCGGAAACAAAGTATTGAGGTTGTGCATTAAGTATATTGTACATTCTGCGTAAGTGTTCGCCAATAATGCCGATGCTTAACAGAATAACGCCTGCTGAAAAAGCGATACTAACAATAATGCCGGTAAAGCCTATGCGCACATGCCAAAACAGTTTTTTTATAATGAATAATGTACCAACAAGAAATGAAATGAAAGAAGACGAAAGCCCCAGAAATGTAATGAACTTAAGAGGTGCGGCATTATAGCCGATTATTAATTCGAAATAGAGTTTGAATAATTTAGAGACTGTATAACGCGATTTTTTTACCTTGGAATGTTCATGCTTAACAAGAACAAATTCAACATTAGATGAGTACCATGAAATAAGCTCGTCGAGAAAGATGAAGTATTGCTTATGTGTAACGAATTTCTTTACTATTTCACTACTGAGTAAACGAAAAGAAGACCCTTCGCCGATGGCGGACGAGGTAAGTTTAGTCGCAGTTTTAGCACTACGGCTAGCTAGTTTACGGAAGGTGCTTTTTTTGTAGTCGTCAGATATTCCGTAAACAACATCGGCCCCGGTCTTTTGCCAATGATTCACCAGGTGTTTTATTTCAGAAGGAGGGCTTTGCAAATCGTCGTCCATAGTAATTGTTACTTCACCGGTGCAATATTGCAATCCGCAAAATATAGCATTGTGCTGTCCAAAATTCTTTGCCAGCCTTACTGCAACAATATTAGCCGGGTCAGCCTGTTTAATGGCTTTTATTATTTGCCAGCTATTATCGTGCGAACAGTCATCTACCAGTATAAGTTGATAAGCCAACTTTAAATCTGCAAATGTATTGTCGACCTGTTTCTTTAACTCATACAATACTTCCGATGAGTTGTAAACAGGCACTACAATAGAAATTTTAGTTAGTTCCTTCATTAAAGAGTAGTTAAGGTATATCCGCCATCGAGCAACATATTCGTACCGGTAATCCAGCGCGAAGCATCAGAAAGTAAAAACAAAGCCGCATTAGCGACATCTTCCGGCTTGCCTATACCTAATGGGTATTTGCTTGAATATTCTTCGGCGGTTTGGTTCATGCCTCTAATAGTGTCTTCGTATATAGGGGTGTCAATCATAGCAGGTGCAATGCAATTCGAACGAATACCTGAACCCGACATTTCGCGTGCAACGTTCCTGCTATATGCTTCAACGGCAGCTTTAGATGCGCTGTACATTGCTCCGCCGATATAAGGTGAGTTTGCACTGACTGAGGAAATGAAAACTATAGAGGAGTTTTTATTCATCTTTTTCACTTTCAATAAGCGGCTCACCAATAACACAGTCGATTCAAAATTCACTTCCATCAGTGCCTTAATCTGTTTCGCCTCAATAAATTTCACGGGGAATGGTGTTATTATTCCCGCACAATGCACTATTCCATCAAGTGCAGGTAAAGATTCTATGTATGCAGTGCGCTCGCTTTCGTTTACCATGTCGCAAATGGCTTGTTGGTGGCCTGAACCACTTAATAGTTTAAAAGTATCGTTGAGTCTGTTTTTATCTCTTCCTGTAATGTGAACCTTTGCCCCCATATTACTGCACGATATAGCTACCTGCTTACCGATGCCGGATGATGCCCCTGTTACGAGTATAGTTTTATTGGTTAAGTGGAAAGGCGTTGACATGATTTATAGTTCTATAATTTCCGGGCATACTAAATTACTAACCTTTAATGAAACAGTGCCCCATGATAGGCCAACCCCAAAACCTGAAAGGAGCAGAGAGGTAGGAGCAGATAGTTTATCTCTCAATTCAGATACTATGGTAATAGGAATAGAAGCAGAGCTGGTGTTTCCATATTTTGCAAGAGAGTAGGGCACTTTTTCAGCGGGGAATTTCAATTTTTTACGAATGGTCTCGTTCATTAAAAGGTTTGCCTGATGCATTATAAAATAGTCGTAGGAATCAGGGCTGGTAACAGTTTCCTTAAAAAACTCCTCTATATTTTTAGGTACTGTAGTTACTGAGAAATTAAAAACCTCCATGCCATCCAACTCAAGGTTGCGTGGCGCTCTTTTAATTCCATTGCCTTTGTCTTCAATCTTAAACGAATCTACCGTATAGGGCTTTCTTAAGCCACCTTCACGGACGATAATAGCTTCATATCCTGCGCCATCGCTTTGCAAGCTAAAATTTATTTTGTCAGCCTTCTCATCATATTCAAGCAAAGTTGCGGTTGCCGCATCACCAAAAAGAGGATACACGCTTTTGTCTTCCCTTTCAGCACTTATAGAAGAAATATCGCCGGCAATTAAAAGGCCTTTTTTCATTTTGCCGCTGCTCATTAATGAGCTGATAACCGAAAAGCCATATACATAACCCGAGCAACCCAGGTTTATATCAAAAGCCATGCAGTTTTTTGAAAGGCCCATTCTATTTTGAATAAGGATGCTGCTGGCTGGTAAAAGATAATCGGGGGTTTGAGATACAAATACCAGTATCTCTATATCTTCTTTGGCTGTATTGGTTTCTTTTAATAGCTTTTCGGCCGCTGCCATGCCTAAATCGGCAGTAGTAACACCACTATTTTGCACAGCCCTTCGTTTTTCAATTCCGGTGGTCTTTATAAGTAGCTTTCTTTCTTTTTCGCTTATATAGTCGTAGTCCCAGTTCGATATCTCAAATTTGGGTACAGCCGCTGCTATGCCTTGTAATCGAATATTATTTATACTGAAAAAGGCCATTATTATAAGCTTACCGGTTTAGTATTCAGCTTTTTTTACGCTGTATCAAATCAAAAAGATCTTGTATGGTCTGTATGTTCTTTAATTCTTCTCCTTTAATAATAACACCATATTCTGTATCGGCAAGTGCAATAATTATAAGCGAATACATAGAACCCCAGCCTTCTATATCCCTCATATTAGTGCCGGGCTTTATTGTGCCTGCAGGGGCATCTTCAAACTCAGCTTCAAGCCGTTTTACTAATTCACCTATTTCCATTCTGCTTTAAGTATATGAGTAACAAATGTAATTTATTTGGCAGAAACATCAATACCGAATATATAATAAATAAAGGTGGTTCCCTTATCGAGACCTGATATTTCAATGGTTGAGTTAATAATTCGCTTGTCTTTTTTACCTTTGATAAAAATTTAGCTGCAATGCAAACATTAATCCTCGATGCGAGCCAGATAGAAAAGAAGATAACCCGTATTGCATACGAGATATACGAAGAGCATGCTCACGAAAAGGAAGTAGTGCTGGCCGGTGTTGTGGATGGTGGCTACGCGCTTGCACAAAAAATAAGCAAAGCGCTGAAGAAAATATCTCCTCTTAAAATTACATTGCTCAAAATCCAGATCAATAAAAAGGCTCCTGCCGGAGAAACAGCTGTATCTATAGATAAGAAGGAGAACGTATCAGGCAAATCGATCATACTGGTTGATGATGTGCTGAATACAGGTAAAGTATTATCTTACGGCATGAAGATATTCCTGCAATCGCCAGTTAAATCAATACGCGTGGCCGTATTGGTCGACCGTAACCATGCCATGTTCCCTATTAAAGCTGATTATTCAGGCGTATCTATAGCCACCACCTTGCAGGAGCATATTACGGTTGATTTGGAGACAAAAGGGAAAGAAGCGGTTTTATTAAAAGACTAGTTTATGAAATTAATTGAGGTAAAAGACAGTAGAACAGTAAAGGATTTTACTCAACTTCCCTTTTCGATATATAAGAACGATCCGAACTGGATACCCCATATTACCCAGGAAGTACAGGAAGTGTTTAATAGGAATAAGAACCCCTATTTTAAGCATGGCGATTGTGTCCGCTGGGTATTATATAATGATGCCAATAAACCTGTTGGCAGAGTAGCCGCCTTTATTAATGAAAGAGTTGCACATACCTTTGAGCAGCCAACAGGTGGTATGGGTTTTTTTGAGTGCATTGATGATAAAAAGGCTGCAACTTTACTTTTTGATACTTGTAAAGACTGGCTAGTTAGTAGAGGGATGAAGGCCATGGATGGGCCTATAAATTTTGGCGAAAAGGATAAGTTCTGGGGCCTGCTGTCTGATGGAAGGGATAAACCCGCCATATATACCATGAACCATCACCCTGATTATTATAAAAATTTGTTTGAGAGTTATGGTTTTACCAATTACTACGAACAAATTGTCTATCACCGTAAAATGCAGGATCCGCCTCATCCAAGGCTTGTGGGCCTGGCGGATCGCGTAATGCGTGACAAGAACTATAGGTTTGAAACATTAAAGAAGAACCAGGGCGAGAAGTATGCTGATGATTTTAGAGAAATATATAATAAGGCGTGGAAGGCGGAACGAACCGATTTTGAGGAGCTAAGCCAGGAAAGAGCAAGAGAAATTATGCGCAAGCTAAAACCAGTGCTCGATGAGGATATATGCTGGTTTGCTTACCATGGAGATGTACCTATTGGCGTATTCATTGCCATACCTGAACTTAATGAAATATTCCATCATGTAAAGGGTAATATGAACCTGATTGGCAAGCTAAAGTTCCTTTGGTACCAAAAAACAAAAGGTTGCCGAACTATGATGGGTATAGTATTTGGTATAATACCCGAATTTCAGGGAAAAGGCATAGAAGCGGCCATTTTTAATGAACTGGGTAAAGTAATGCAGCCCAAGGACAGGTACGATAATATACTTATAAACTGGATAGGAAGTTTTAACGAAAAGATGATACACCTGTTGGTAGCATTGCTTGGTGTAACGCCATACAAGACCTACATTACCTACCGAAAGGTTTTCTGAGCCTAGGTATCAAAAAAACTTTTGAAAGAATAGATTTGGTATTTGTAAAATGCTGTTATCTTTGCGCACCTTTTACAGGTATTTAGTGTTGATTCCGTAGCTCAGTTGGTAGAGCAATACACTTTTAATGTATGGGTCATGGGTTCGAGTCCCATCGGGATCACGAAAGAAGCCTTACTAATTTAGTAAGGCTTTCTTTTTTACCCAAATAACCCATTCTTACTTTGTGGGTGATGAATTATAAACATATTTAAATGTGTTTGCTGGAGTTTGGTCGGCTCTCCAATAAAAGGCTTCTGTTTCCATGTTACCGTTACTGGTATAAGTATACGAATTTCTCCACCATGGTTTAGTGGTTCCTGCCTTATACATAATATATTCTGTAAGGTTCCCTTGAGAGTTATAAGAGGCACTGAAATGAGATGTTTGTTTCCCGTTTAATTTGTAGGCTGAAACATCGAGCACATTATTGTCTTTATTGTATTTGGTAACAGTACGCTCCATTGTGCCAAAAATACCCGTTTCAGCATATTCTTCTTTCACTTTTATCGGGTTGCCATCTTGGTCAGTTTCGTAGTGAATACATACCTTACTGGTGTCTTTTAGTTTTTTAGCCCGTAAATCGCCAATCGGATTACAGTCGAAATTCCAAACCTGTTTTATCTTGCCTTTGGCGGAATACATAATGGTTTGTTTTTTACTGCCATCGTCATAATAATTGTACTCAGTGCGACTTTTTAAATTTCCTTTTTTGCCAAATGTTTCAGATTCGATAATATTGTTCTTATTGTCATAAGTGTTAATGGTTTTTGAGACGATTTTTTGAGAGTCTCTCTTATAAGTGTCATGTTCAATCAATCTTCCTAATGTGTTGTAAGAAAATCTAATCTTCCAATTCTGTTTGCCGGCTCCATTGTATGATGCAGAGATAGTTGCCCAATTACTATCATTATAGCTAACCAAGGACTGCCTTTTTATTTTTCCGTTTTTCCTGTACTCAAGCCAATTGGTAATATTGCCCTTGCTATCGTATCTCAACTCATAAGAAAGCTTTCCGGGCTTATTGACATGCTTGTATTCGAAGCTTTGTACTGATAAAATCCTCAACACTGTTATATGAGCTCGAGATTTTCTGGTTTGCTGCATAGCAGTCATAAACTCTTCACGAGAATCATTATAGCTAGCCTGCCCTGAAACAGCAAAAGCTGGTATTACAATCAATAGAGTAATAAGTATCTTTTTCATGATAAACTTTATTACTATAATGCGTATGGATGCTAAAAGATACAGCTCTGAAAAAATAGCTTAAGTAGTTGGGCTGAAACGCCTGATTTTAAGAATAGAATAATTTAATTCCCTTCAGGAAATAACCCAATTTTATTACATTCAGAAATGAATTCCTCCGCGTCTTTTTGTATGAGGATATAGACCTTGGGAGCGGTTTCTTTCAGCTTTTGCAAATGGCCCCCGACTATTAGTAATATTTCACTTCCTGTGCTGCCTTGTTGCACGCATGAAGATATTTCACCGGCAATGGTTTCGAGTTTATTGTTTATCAAAGTTTGTTTTATCCGGTCTATTATTTTATAGAAGTCCATGCAGTGTTATTGCTTTTTAAAAACTATGGTATTCAAAATTCTTACATTACCGGGCGGTATCACAACCTCAATTCCACCGGCTGATGTAGTTTGGCCGGGAGCAGGTGGGGCCTCACGGGTAATAAACTCGGTTGAATCTTTAAGTACTCCTTCTACTAAATAGTCGGCATGTATCACATTTTCTAAGGGTATTCCATATTTGCGAGCGTAGTCTGCCGAATCAATCCGTGGGTCCTCTGCCGACCAGAACTGGGCCTTTTCAGGGGGTGCACTTTTACCATTGGTGCCAAGCCTGTAAAGTGCCTTATTCCCTTTAAGTACTTGTTTTCGAACTTCTAAAGCTGAAGGTGATAGCGATTGTACAGCAAATCCATAGGGAGTACTTACTTGCTTTATGCTATAGGCTGTATCCTTTGGTGCAGCTTGCTGAGCATCTAATGCACTTGAAAATAGAAATAAAACGAAGAGATAAAATACTTTCCGCATAATGAGCTATTTATTGCTCAAAAATAGCAGAATAAGAGTTTCACTTTATTTTTGCAGTACCAATTTACCCTCAGCAACTATATCATCACCTGTTGTATTAGCTATGCGGTAAAAATACATGCCGTTTGTTTTATTGCCAAGGTTTATAGGAAACCCTTGCGTTATTTGTGGCAGCGTATTTAAAGAAGCTGAATAGACTTGCTGCCCCAATAAATCATAAATTGAAATGGTATAGTCCATTATCGGTTCGTAGTTATTAACCACAAGATTAAATACTCCAATACTAGGATTAGGAAATATTTTAACGTCATTATTATTAGTAATGTTTGCTATGCCTGTTAAGCCCGGTGCTGTTACATTAATATTATCTAAATAAATAATATTGCCCCATCCCGATCGACTCTCGAAAGAAAACATAACCGATGTCTGACCGTAAAGTGATGCAAGGCTAACAGAATCTTTTCTCCATGCACTATTCGATGGAGGCTCGAAACAACCATGCCCGTGACTGCCAGCCGTGTCTGTTCCTGCTCCTGTTGTGCTTCCTGTTGTGCATAATGTAGCCCCACCTTTCGAATAGATATTGGTCCATGTATTTCCACAGTCGGTAGAATAGTACACGACCAAAGTATCGCTATATTTTGGGGTAGAAGTAAGGTTGCTTGGCTCATAAGCTACATCGAAAGATATCTGAGCGTTTTTTGCAGTCGCAAAACTGTAAACGGGTGTATATATCTGCTGCCGTTGGCCTGCAATGTTTACGGTTTGTCCGCAATTAGCAGGAAAGTACATACATTGTGTACTGCTATATCCTTTGGTGGTACATAGCTCCCACATACTATCGTTAGGGGTAGGTAAATTCAAATACCATCCTGTTGGAGGGAAAGTAGAGGACTGAAAATTCTCGATTAAAGGTAAAGTACCACTTGATACCACATTGATATAGGTAGAAAAGGTAATAGAATCTTTCCCCACCGACGAGGTAACTACTTCCTTTACGCTATATACTCCGGGAGTGTTATACGTTACAACCGGGTTTTGCGAAGTAGAAGTAGCAGGGTTGCCGCCAGCAAATGTCCACTGCCATGCTGATAGTGTTCCGGTAGTAGTACTTTGATCAGTAAAAGTGACTGATGAACCAGGACAAACAGATTTTATGTTAGAAGTAAACCCGGCAAGTACGGCATTGCATCCTATAAGTGTATTAAACTGGTTCATGCTTCCATGGAAAACATCCTGATCAACATTATTCGTACCACTAATACCTGGTATAGTGCCGGTCCACGAATATTGTTTGAAATTCCAGTTCTTCCAAACTCCTATGTTTGGTGGTGGGTTAGCAGGGTTGCTATTGTAGTCATCAATCCAAAGTCCGTAAATATTTAAAGCACTATCAACAAAACTGGCATTGCTCGGGCCTATGTAAATAATAGGAGCGATACCTGTAGCATTTTTTACAGTTGTCATCCAGGTTTGAACCCATGCAGTTAACTGGGCAGCGGTAAAATAACTTGAGAGCGAGGGTCCGCTTGGTGGATCTTCCAGATCTAAAACAGGTGGTAAGTAACAAGTTTTAATATAAGGCCCCGCAACGCTTAAAAAATAGTTGGCTTCAGAAGTCGCTGTATTATTTTCAGGATGTGCAAAATGGTAAGCGCCCATTACTACACCCGCGGCTGTGCCATTGGTTTCATTGCCAACAAAATAAGAATCGGTTAAGCCAACACCTTCAGTAGCTTTAGCAAAAGCGAATGTGTAGCCTCCTCCTTTTACCTGTGTCCAGTTAATGGTGCCTTCGTACGAAGAAACATCTACACCAAATATAGTTTGTGCGTTCGTAAATAAGAAGGAAATACAAGCTATGAGAATACAGAGTAGTCTTTTTTGCATTGAAGTCGGAGTTTAAATAGTAATCAAATATAGCAAATGGTAAAAAACTAAACAAGTTTAGATGAGGAGAAATAACAACGCTGCGTGAGATAATGAGTTCGGAATCTTCCCGGTTTTCAATTACATTGAAATATTGCTACATTTACATAAGCAATTTATTCATTACTAGGATTACTATGAGAAAAATAATACTTGCTTTATCATTATTGTTTCCTTTTTTGTCGAATGCTCAGTTGCAGTTATGGGGCATGACAGGGGGCGGAGGCACTGCAAGTGAAGGGACGATTTTTAGCTGTGTGCCTGCCGATTCTGCAATTACCAATGTGATTAATTTTAATGGAACTAATGGTGGCAGGCCTTGTGGTAGCCTTATGCAGGGGGCTGATGGATACGTTTATGGAATGACGGAAACAGGAGGCTCTTCGGGTAACGGAACTATTTTTAAATGTACACCTTCGGGTACCTTAACTACAATTGCAAGCTTCAATGGCCGCAATGGCAGCTCTCCTTATGGAGACTTGGTTTATGGTAACGATGGCAATTTATATGGTATGACAACTAATGGCGGAGCATATGATTCCGGTGAGATATTTCAATGCACTCCGTCGGGTTTAATAAATGTATTGGTAAGCTTTAACGGAACAAATGGTTTATATCCTTATGGTAGCCTAATACAGGGTATTGATGGTAACCTTTATGGCATGACTATATACGGTGGAGGACAGGGCGACTCAGGAACAATATTTATGTGTACCACAACAGGGGTTTATAGCACATTAACCAATTTTAATTGCAGGAACGGAGGCTATCCGTTCAATAGTTTGATACAGGCCAATGATGGTAACTTGTATGGCATGACGCTATATGGTGGTTCTGCCGATTCAGGTGTAATATTTAAGTGTACTACAGCAGGTGAATATACCGCCCTGGTTAGCCTGAATGCACAAACAGGCTGTTTCCCGTATGGTAATCTTATTCAGGGATTGGATGGCAATTTATATGGCATGACCCAAACAGGTGGAACAACCGGTGGCGGCACTTTATTTAAATGCAGCACTACCGGAACTTATACCGTAATGGAAAATTTCAATTACACTATCGGGCAAAACCCAATGGGTAGTTTAATACAAACCAGCGACAGTAATTTTTATGGAATGACAACGGCAGGTGGTATATCAGGAGCCGGGTCTGTTTTTCAATATGCGCCTTCGGGCAAGTTAACAAACCTTGCTAACCTGGTTGGCGCATTTTATGCCTGTAGCCCTGTTAGGCAATATGGAAAATTGCTTGCAGTAAATCCGGTATTGGGGATAAATGAATTAGTCTTATCGAATAGCGTAAAAGTGTATCCGGTTCCTGCCCACGATGTGTTAAACATACTATGCGATAAGTCATTAACAGGTATTGTGAATATAAGTGATGTAAGTGGCCGCCAAGTAATTAGCATGGGTGAAACAATAGCTAAAGATAAAGTAGTATCGGTAGATATAAGCACACTCAGCCCTGGAACATACTTTGCTGAAATTGTAAACGGAAAAGCCAGAAGTGTATATAAATTCATAAAGGAATAAGAATACTCTTAGTGATTTGGGTTGTAAATATTCTATAACTTATAGAATCGATCAGCCAATAAAATAATTCAAGCTTTTTACTGTTCTTTAAAAGGTAGGTGGATGCCTGTCTTTTCTTTTTGTAGTTTTGATTCTAATTTGATATGAAGCAATGAAGCGGATTTTACAGTTAGTTATTGCCTTAGTTTTCTTTAGTTCTATTGGGGTCGCCCAAAAAAGCGCGCTGTCTGTTGTAAGGCTTTGCCTGCATACCGAAACACGTATTAAAATAAATGGAAAGGTAAAAACGGTTGTTAAAGCCGGAGATACCCTGAAAACTTATTTTATGGCCAATACAGATGTACCTTGTAAAGTAATGGTGTATGAGCATTCAACGGGCAAAAACAAACTTATATACCCTAAAGAGGGTGATAGCAAAGGCAGTTTTACTGTGGATATTGATGATGAGAGCAGAGCAAAGTATACCGATTCGTTAATGGCTGTAAGTATTTTTAATTTGCAGACTGACGAAGTGCTTGTAAAGGGAGGCTCTTATTTGATGGGATTAAACGATACCGCCGATATTGAAGGAGGTGATGAAGCCCGTCCTCAGCACAGAGTAACACTTGATAATTTTTATATTTCGAAATATGAAGTGACACAGGCCTTGTGGCTGGCAGTTATGGATTCAAATCCATCTATTCACAAAGACTGTTATTTGTGCCCGGTCGATCATATAAGCTGGGAACAGGTACAGGATTTTATAAGAAAGCTGAATACATTGACCAACCATCACTATAGATTGCCAACCGAAGCCGAATGGGAATATGCTGCCAGAGGAGGAAAAAACAGCAACGGTTATTATTACAGCGGCAGCAACAATATTGATACTGTGGGTTGGTATCGCAATTTAGATGGGACCCGCCGGGTGGGCTTAAAAAAAGCTAATGAACTGGGTTTATACGATATGTCGGGTAATGTAAGTGAGTGGTGTTCAGATTGGTTTGATACATACCCGGGTAAAATGCCTGTAATAAACCCCATAGGGCCTGCCAATGGTTTCTTAAAGGTTATACGCGGCGGTAATTCCATAGGCCTTGCCGAAGGATGCTATATTTTTATGCGTGGCGGTATGCTACCCACCTTTTCTGACCAATATGTGGGCTTTAGGTTGGTGAGAGATGCGAAATAAGGGTATAATCTGTCGGATATTTAATATCTTTATAACAGAAAAATTAATGCAAATGAAAATAATAAAGGGTTTAACTATAATAGGACTTGCTTTTATAACCATACAGGTTTCGGCACAGGAAAATAAACCGGAAGATGCCCTGCAAACAGCCCAAATGCATGTTGAGAAATTAAGTAAGGATATTAGCGGGTTAACCAATGACCAACAAAGCCAAATGGTAGGCGTTGAAAATTGGTTTATAAGTTCAGTGCAAAATGCCCGCGCTAATAATGATAATTCAGATGTGGTTGTTGCTAGGGTAAAGGAACTAAGTAATGAAAGGGATAAAAAAATGAAGACGATACTTACTGCCGAGCAATATGATAAGTATATGCAAATATTTGCAGCGGCTGCCAAATAAAAAGGCAGGCTATATGCCTTTTAACTAAGTTTTTTGAGGAAAGCTTGTTTTTGTGAACGAGAAACAGGGACTGTTGCCCCATCATCCATTACTACATGGCCACCGTCACCTTTAATATACTTCTGTATTTTTTTAAGGTTTACTATATAAGTGGTATGCACCCTAACGAAATTAGCTGGAAGAAGTCTTTCAATATCTCCAAGGGTTTTTGAAGCAGTAATTTTTTTGCCTCCTGCAAGAAAGAAATAAGTATAATTCGAATCTGCCTGAAGGTATAATATGGTATCCGTTTCAATAAATAATAAGCCTTCGCTGCAAGGCACCGAAATTTTGTTGCTAACCGACTGGGTTTGTATTTGTCCAACCATATTAAGTAGTTCGGTAAGCTTTGAATCGCCTGCAACAGTAACCCTGTTAACTGCTCTGATCAATTCTTCGGCAATAATTGGCTTTAACAAATAATCTATGGCATTTGCTCGTATAGCTTGCAGCGCATATTCTTCATGAGCTGTAGTAAATATTACCTTATATCCTAGCTGCCTGGTTTGCTCAATAACTTCAAACCCGCTACCTGTTGGCATTTGTATATCGAGAAATAAGACGGAAGGCTTATGCAGCGTAACCTTTGCTACCGCATCTTCTATAGTATGGGCAACTGCCTTTACTTCAAGCTGCGGGCAATATTCTTTAACCAGCAAGCCCAGCGCTTCGGCGCCATCATGCTCATCATCAACTATTACAGCGGAATAATTCAATTGGGTAAATATTAAAGCATAAAGATAATCAGATACCTGTATTAATGCCCTAATATTGCAAACACATCAAATATTTTGCCTTTTTTTGTGCTGATTGAAAGAGAAATGCCGAAACGGAATTATATACTGTTGAAAATTATCGCGTTATTTTTAATAACGTTTGGCAATGTAAGCATAGTACATGCGCAGCAACCGGTATTTAAAAACTACAATGTAAAAGACGGACTTCCAAGCTCAGAAACATACTCTACTTTTCAGGATTCTAAAGGCTTTATTTGGGTGGCTTCCGATGCCGGTGTCGCTCGCTTCGATGGTTATTCATTTAAAACATACAGTATAGAAAATGGCATGGTGGATAATACCATTTTTGGCATTTGCGAGGATAAGCATGGGCGTATATGGTTCCGATCACTTTCCGGAAAGATTTGTTACTGGGCCGATGATTCTATATACAGTATTGGCGCTAATGATAGTATAGTGACTAATATTAAAAATTCGCTAATGATATCGTTTACCATTGATAGTGGTGATACTTTATGGTGTGGTGTAAGAGCGGGTAAAGGTTATTATAAAATATATCCCGGTTATAGGGCAACAGATTTTCATTTAGTTACTCCTTCCGCATCGTCTTTATATATAATAAAAACTGATGGAAACAACTACATATATGGTAATATCTTCGACCAGAAATATAAGAGGGAGCTATCGATTTATAACAGGAATCATTATTTAGGCTCACCTCATTTAGCAAGGGTTGATCCTACAAATATTCATTATATAGAACAGAGCGCTGACACATTCCTGGTGACTGATCTGGAGGTTTTTAGTGGCTTTACAGCTGGTAAAGCATCGCCCTTGCTTGAATATGGTAAAGAGGATAAGGCGATGATTACCTGTTTTTCGAAAGAAGGAAATACTATTTGGCTGTCTAAGCGATCGACGGGAGTATATAATTACCTCTATAAAAATGGAAGTATTACGCAGGGTAACCTTCGGTATTTAAATGGTTGTTCTGTTACCAATGTAATGGTTGATAATGAAGGTGGCAAGTGGTTTACAACACTCGAAAATGGCTTGTACTATTTATGTCCCAGTCATTTTGTACGTGAATATTCATTACCTCCCGGGCCATCTTCTGTTCGATATTTGATCAATACTATTGACAAAGATCATATAACCATTAGTAAATCAAAAGACACAATTGACATAGCCTCCTCAGATACAATTGTGCGAAATGTGGTTATTAGTTCCTCTAAATCGGCAAGTGATATATTAGGGTATCCGTTAAAAACACTTCCTGCAATAATTGCAACAGGTAATTTGTATCAAACAAACGGAACGTTAGCATATGCCATATTTAATAGAAATGAAAAGCCCATTCCCATAAAAGATGAGGGGGGGAATGCTATAGCCTGTTATTTGAGTGCGGTAGATACTCTTAATAATTGCGTGTATATAATGAACCGCTATTATTTATATGGAGTAAGGAGTACAGCTCCTTATGTAAAATTATTAGATACCCTCCCATCACGTGTCTTGACAAGCTATGTAGATGATAAAGGAACGCTTTGGATCGGGTGTCTTAATGGGTTATGGTCATATACGAGTAACAGGTTATTATATCATGGCAGAGATAACCCATATTTAAAAAGTAGAATTAAGGGCATATGTCAGGATAAACAGCACAATTACTATTTCTCGACTTTTGGTAATGGAGTTATTGTAAAAAGCGAAGATTCATATTATAGGCTTACGACCGCGGATGGACTGATATCTGACAATTGCGATGATATTTTTGCCGATAGTTACGGAACAATTTGGGTGGGAAGTAAAAGCAGAATTTCAGCGGTTTCTAAAAAATCAGCTGGAGGTTACTGTGTTACAAAATACAATTTGTCAGATGCATTTCCAAGTCAGCCTATTGGCCAAATAGTTCAAACGGGTAATAAATTGTGGCTATCTACACAAAATGGAATTATATCTCACACATTACCTGCAGTTGAAGTTGAGCCCGTCCCCTCTGTTTTTATAACCCGGTTTACAGTAAATGATATAAAGCATTCAAGCGATAAAGAGGCATCCTTAACCTATTCTGAGAACAGGATTAAAATTTCTTTTGTAGGATTATCGTACAATAGTTTTGGCAAGTTACAATATCGATACAGGCTCTTGGGCCTTGATACGGCGTGGCACACTACGCAAACCCCTAATGTGGAGTTCCAGTTTCTTCCCGCAGGGCATTATGATTTTTCGGTAAAAGCTATTGCTACAAATGGTAAGGAAAGCGAAACGAATATTCATTTGGTTTTTACCATTAATAAACCTTTTTGGCAAACATGGTGGTTCATATCGGTACTTGTATTGCTGGTCATTTCAGGTTTTTATTACATACTTTGGCGCGTAAAGAAAAGGGAACACGAAAAAACCTTAATGAATAAACGTATTGCAGATATTGAAATGAAGGCATTGCGTGCTCAAATGAACCCTCATTTTATTTTTAATGCAATCAACTCTATACAGAACCATATATTAAAGAACGACAGCAAAACGGCACAAGACTACTTAGCCCGTTTTGCTAGGCTCATACGCAATGTGCTCGAAAATTCGAAAATGGAATATATACCGCTTGGGCAAGAAATGGATACGCTTACTTTATATATAGGCCTTGAGCAGTTAAGAGCTTCAGGCAAGTTTAAATTTAAGATAGATATCGATTCGAATGTTTCAGTTTACAATACACTTATACCGCCTTTATTGGTACAGCCTTTTGTTGAGAACTCAATATTGCACGGCTTAACACCCATGCAGAATAATAATGGTATGCTCACTATACATATAAGCGAGAATGATTCAAAATTAATATGCATTATTGAGGATAATGGAATTGGCCGTAAAAAGGCAGGAGAGATGAAAAAGCATCGCGACCCTTCTCACCGCTCAATGGGAATATCGGCTACAGAGGATAGGGTTAATATCTTAAATAGTTTTAAACCAGGGTTTGCTAATATTATTATTGAAGACAAAGAAGGAGAGGAAACAGGAACCCGTGTAACTATTACCATACCGTTAAAAAAACAGGATGGCACAATAAGTAATTCATAAGCATATTTTGTTAGAAAAACTCAATACATATTCCGAACAAAAAACACCGTTTTTGTTTGTTGTCGACTTTAATAAAGCTAAGCCAATAGTTGTGCCGCTTAACGAACTAGATGCGAATGAAATAGTATTTGACTTCAAAGGATTCTCGAATTTTAGTTATAATAATATAGCTCTTTTAGGTGACTTCAGTTTTGAAAAGACCCCTCTGAGTTTCGACGCGTATAAAATCAAATTCGATAAAATTCAGGAGCACTTAAAGCAAGGTGATAGCTATTTGGTGAATTTGACTTACGAAACAAAGATCAAGACTTCATTAAGCCTCGAAGATATTTTTGTGCATAGTAAAGCCCCCTTTAAATTATGGCTGAAGAATAAGTTCGTTGTTTTTTCGCCCGAACCCTTTGT
>Ga0206861_1002_pt1 | contig 33506 bp, 22 predicted proteins | sample Alteio_BWOrgCont_45_FD_152617 | JGI IMG/M metagenome (GOLD analysis project Ga0206861, IMG submission 152617) | Enriched cells from forest soil in Barre Woods Harvard Forest LTER site, Petersham, Massachusetts, United States -... | ecosystem: Environmental > Terrestrial > Soil > Temperate forest >... | reverse complement strand
CAATCAATTACAGAGTTTTAGTTAACATTCTAGATCCTTTAAAAATACAGACTGTCCCCAAAATTGTCCCCATTTGTTAATATACTTGTTTAATTTTCTTCGAGAATTACTTTTGTCTTAATTGCCGGAAAGAGAGAATGGAAACAGAAACACACAGATTATTAAATCTCAATTTGTTTTGCTTGCAGCACAAATCAGTTTTATTAAAGCTGTTAGACGAACATGGAGATCCAATTTTAGATTCAAAAAAACGTCCACGTTGTGCGACAGGTTTTCTGACAAAAGAAGAAGGTGCAGCTTATCTTTACACTGCCTGGCACGTAGTCACAGGTGCTGGAGATCCTTATAACATTAAGAAACCCAATCCTCCTAGAGTAGATAAAATATTAATTTATTCACAAGATGTTGTTAGTGAAACCTCGGCAATAACTAGGATTGGTAAAAAGGCCGAAAATATCCTAGAACTCTATCTAAATAATGGCGAACAAAAAAAACCGCTTTGGAAACAGGATGAACAAAATACTCCTGATGATTATTGGAATGAAATCGGGATTCAGATCCCAATTTGGCACGATCTGATTAAAATTAAAGTTGATTTACCAGAAGTAATGATTAATACGCTTGCTTTTAATCAAGATGGTTTTGTAAGTAATTTTATGCTCAATATAGGAGAAAAAGTATTAATTTCAGGATTTCCTTATGGATATAGTAGCATGGGTCTTACGCAACCAACGCCCATTATTTTAACAAGATATATCGCAGCTATTCACGTAGAAGGCAGAAGGAAAAGCTTTTTGATTGATGGAGCCTGTTTCCCAGTTATGTCTGGTTCACCGGTATTTGTGATTAGAGACAACAAATTATTATTATGCGGAGTGTACACAGGTATAAAATATCCCGATTATAACGAAAACGAAAATCTTGAAAATGATAGGAATGCAGGGCTGGGAATATGTGATGATATAAACGAATATGTGATGATATAAACCATGCATTAAATAAAATAGTTCCAGGCTGGGGTTGAGAAAAGTGTTAGTACAATTAAGTTATCATTACTCTGAATTTTACTCTGAAGTTGAAACTGTATTGAGCCTTCAGAGTACAAACTAGGTTGTAAATTCGGAAATTCCGAATTTCTTCGCAACTCACTTGCCACTAGAGAAGTAAAGGCTTTGTTAAAGAAAATTTAAATATATCAAAGTGTTAGTTTTTCTAATCTTAAGGTTATTAAAAATTTGCGTCGTATTTGCAGTGAATTTGCATTGATTGTTGATTTATTGCATCGTGCAAAATATATTGAACGCGTGGGTAGTGGCATTGCTCGCATTCAGACTACCTTGGCGAAAACAATAATCTGAGAATGTTTTTTCATCACACGCAGAAAAAATCAATAAATCGTCTAATTTTGGGTTGTAAGTAGCGACTTGCTTGATAATAGAGATAGATAGGCTGTTCTGCTTCGCGGAAAGCGCTTAAAACTTCAACTAATTGACCTTCTTGCAGTGCTTTTGCTGCAATATAATAATGTAATTTTGCAATTCCAAGTCCTTCTATGGCGCATTCACATAAGACATGACTTTCATTGACCCACAAAATAGGATCAAGATAAATAGGTGGATGATTTTCAAAGCTAATGACATTATCAGGATTACGGCCACTGTGGGTAATGTAGCGATGTTGTTTTAAATCCTCTGGTACTTTGGGGGTGCCATATTCCTTGAGGTAGTCTTTCGATGCGCATAAAACAAAATAAGTACTACCTACACGGCGACGCTTTATTTCTGATCCATGACTTAAAGAAGAGCCCAATACAATATCAATTGATTCACGGGCAATATCAGATAATTTCTCAGCAAATTCTAACTTAATTTTTAATTTTGGATTTTGACGTAAAAATTCTGGCAGACGCGGTAAAATATATTCAAGTGCAAAATAACGACTGGTGTTAATGTGTAATATTCCAGTGGCTTCTTTTTCACTATTTATCATGGCTAATTCAGCTTCATCAAGTTCTATAATAGTTTTTTTAACTTGCTGATAATAGCGTAATCCCATTTCTGTTAATGTCACAGAACGCGTACTGCGGTGTAATAATTGGGTCTTTAAGTAGGATTCGAGTTGGCTGATTTGCCTGCTAATTGCGGCTGTAGAAACACCTTGTTTTTTGCCAGCCGCAGCAAAACTTTGCTCTTCTACCACGCTGATAAAGGTTTGAATTTGTGCAAGTGTACTCATATTATTGCGCTTTAGTTAACAGTCATTAGCATAATATAGTATTGTTAACCTTGTTGCAAATATTTATACTCCTGATTGAGTGTTTTGATGACTTAATTAAGGGGAGGAAGCCGTGTATTTAGAACCAATAGCAATAGATTGGAGAAACGTATCTATCAAAGAAATGCGCACCATAGTAACCGCATTAGGTGCATTTTCGACAACAATGGCATATATAATGACCGTAGTGATGTCGTCACAAAAAACCACGGACTCGGATTCAAGTGGGGAAAATCAAAATTTTGCTGTTAATAGTCTATTAGAATATTTAATGGGGCTTGGTCTTTCATCTGTTGGTGGTGGTATCGTTGCATATTGTGGGTATACTATTTATCATCGCGATTACTTCAACCTGACCACTAACGGACTGTTTAAATTATGGCCTAGAGGACCAAGAGCGCCTGAAGATATTGAAAATAAAACTGGGGCTCATGTCAATGAAAACTCCAGCCTCTTGTCAAAACCAACGGGTCAAATTAATTAGCCTTAAGGAAAATAATATGTACAAACTGATTTTATATATGGGCTTATTACTCATGAGCGCATTTGTATGGGCAAGTCCAAACTGTTTTGTTGCCCAAGAGAACAATAAAATTATACAAGCAATTGGGGCATGTGAGGTGCAACATTCTCCACGTTGTAGTTTCAATATCCCCTTAAGTTTAATAGCCTTTGAAGAAGGTCTATTATTGGATGCTCGTCATCCTAAAAAAGCATTTAATCAAAATTATGTTGATGGTCGAGCGGTTTGTGAACAAGCAACAGATCCTAGGCATTGGATCAAGAATAGTTGTGTTTGGTATTCGCAATGGATTACTGAATCACTCGGAATGAAAGTTTTTCAGGAATATATTAACGCCTTTGATTATGGAAATACCGATCTTTCAGGCGATCTGGGAAAACATAATGGTTTAACGCGCGCTTGGCTGAATAGTTCCTTAAAAATTTCGCCTAAAGAACAAATCGTTTTTTTGCAGAAAATGTTAAATCGACAATTCTCTTTAAAACCTGAAGCTTATGAGCATACTAAACAAATCCTTTTTGTAGAAAAATTACCAAATGGGTGGACTTTATATGGAAAAACAGGTACAGGTACGCCGCCGAATAAAGATGCGATTAGAAGTGGTTGGTTTGTGGGCTGGATAGAAAAAGATAAACAATCTATTATTTTTGCACAATATATTGAAGTCGGAATTGATGAAACACCCAACGGAATGTATGCAGGACCTTATGCAAAAGAGCTTGCGAAAGAGCAATTAATGCAGTTCCTCAAAACAAAAGGACGTTAGATTTGCAAATCAAACATTGGAAATCCCCCGCAATTGCCATTGCGGGGAATATTTTAGATTATTATGATTTTCTATTATTTGTGCATTTAGGACATTTGCTGTTGCCGTTATTTATGCCTTTAATGTCAGATAAACAAAGTCATTTATTAAGTTTATTCCTCTTTGGTATTATTTTCCTGGTCAGACCCATAGGTGCATATCTTATTGGTCGCATTTCTGATTTAATTGATCGCAAAAAAGCACTCAGTCTATCTGTGTTATGGGCTGCTATTGCTACAATGGGCTTAGCGTTACTGCCCACTTATGATTCTATTGGGATTACCGCGACTCTGTTATTAATTGGTTTTCGGATTTTGCAGGGGATGTCAGTGGGAGGAGAGTATCCTACAGCGGGCACATTTTTGATGGAGTCTTATCCGAAGCATCGTGGTTTATTGAGTGGTCTTTTATCTGCTTCATCTTCATTAGGCAGTTTATTGGCATTTGTATTTGCTTGGTTTTGTTTAAAAGAAGGATCGCCTGATTGGTTATGGCGTGTTGCTTTTTTATTAGGGGGAATAGCCAGTCTTGCCAGTTATTTATTACGTAAAAACCTATCTGCTATCCCTGCACTAGTTGCACCCCAAGAACAATTAATTTATCCACGCCATATTGCTATGATAACGACATTGTTATTAGGCATGCTGATCAGTATTTTTTCTTGGCTACCTACCACATATACTTACTTTTATTTTACAAAAATTTTATATACAACTCAGGAATTAGCGCTTGCAGCTACTTTTATTGCAATCATTTTACAAATTATTTTAAAACCAATATTAGGTATGTTATCAACACGATTTCAAGATTTTTCGTATTATGTAGGTGTTTGCTTTTTAAGTATTCCGCTCATTTTGCTAGGATTTTATTGGGTCACTCAAGGGCAGATCAAAGGTCAGATTCCTTTGGTGATTGTGGCGGCAATGCTAAGTGCGCCCGTGCATAGCGTGATGAATCGTTTATTTGCGAAGGAAAATAGAAGTCGCTCTGTTAATCTATTATTTATCTTGGGTGCTTGCATGGGTGGTCTTGCACCTGCCTTGTTAGGATTTGTGGTTGATACAACGGGCTATCATTTTTTTCCTGCCATTTTTTGTGTGATCATTGTATTAATAGGTGGAGGTTTACTTACGTATTTTTCATATGCTTATCATACTTCAAGATGCTAACTGCGCCATCGAGGAGCCAGCCTGGATTTGCAAGTAATAGTTCGTAAAATTAATCGAATTATTTAAGCATTTTGTTACGACAGAAAATCAAAAAGTAACTCTGTAAAATTGTGTCTAAGCACCACGGTTTATGGCGTATTTAGGCTGTTTTGGACGATTTTTAGGTTGCAGAGAGGCCGTAAGCTATCGATTTATATAACCCTATATTTAGCTCAAAGGTCTTTTAATCCGCTGGTCGATGGTTCGAATCCATCACGACCAACTTAAAACTATAATAAAAGCAATTAATTGCAGTGTTTCAGCTAACATTCTAATTTTAAAAAAACTTCCATATTGTCACGAATTTGTAACCTGTTTGCTGACAAACTTATACATTCTGATTTATAGCCTCTGAAGGTGGGTTTTGATTTGCAAAAAGACTGGATCAGGTATTATGATGCATACTTTGAATTTTACTCTGAAGTAAAATCTGTGTTTAAACTTCAGAGTAAACCTAGAGAATAGGAGCCTTAAGAATGAATAAAGTAAGCAAAAGATTAATAGCCGCTCTTGAAGAAGCCAAAGAAAAAGGATTGGTAAGTTTGGAATCAATACCCAATACAATGGGCCTTAAAGTGATAGAAAAACTAGAAACTGGCAAAAAAATATTTGATCATGCGGACGCATCCCTAGAGGATTTAAATGCGAACAAATAGGATAAATTAATTAAAAGTGAGCATGGATAAAAATACAGACGAGTTCGAATTAATGATCGCGGCTTTTAATGAAAATTTCTTCTTTAAAGAGTTTACTTATTCTACAAATAAATTTTTTCACAAAAAGCAACCACTTCAGGCTGGAGATTGCATAGTATATTTAGATGAAATTTTATTAATTTTTGAGATTAAAAATAGAAATTTGTCAGCTGTTAGATCTTCTGAAGAGAATGGTTGGTTTTCTATTAAATGGTCTTTTTTAAATGAACCATGGGTTGAAGATTTAGAAACAACAAACTTTTTAAAAAGTAATCCACTTGATAAGGTCGAGCTAAAAGTTCTTCCCAGATATGAATTTTTAAATAATTAATCATATTTTTTAGGATTTAATATTTTGAATATCCTGCTCTAAGTTTCAGATGTAATAATTTCCATTAATTCATTCGGTGCAGAAAGAAAAGGGAAATGGCAAGTATGTATGGATTTCATTTTACAAGGATAACGCTTAATTACATTTAATTGCGTTTGCTTTGGTACATTGAGATCTTTCTCACAAAGAATATAAGTTCTTTTAGTCAGTGTTGTGCTAGAAGCTTTCCAGTGAATTGGAGTTGCAAAAGGTGCGATAGGTTGTGGTTGTAGATTTGCAATAGCCCAATCTGCAATTTCAGGTGAGCATTGATGATAGAATGCCTGTTTAACTTTTTGAAGATCTAAGCTTTGGGTATTATTTTCAGGATTTTCAATTAAAATACCTGGAATATTTGATTCCCCACCTTGTGTGACAATATCAAATAACGATTCACCCTCTTGTGCGACCAATGCTGCAATTAAATAAAGATGTGAAATTTTTTCTGGATATTGATCTAAGAGTGGTGCGGCCATTAATCCTGCCATGGAGTGTGCAACAAGTACAATAGGCTCTTTATGACGCATTAGTTCTTGTTCAAGACTTTTGTAATACAAATCATAAGTGACTTCTGACAATGGATAAATGTTGGACCCATGTCCAGGGAGATCAGGCGTTGAAACTTGATGTCCTTTTTGATTTAATAAAGGAACTAGCAATTGCCAACACCATCCGGCTTGCCATGCACCATGAACTAATACAAAAGAAGCCATTGAAACACCTTTATTAAACTATATGTTACCGTGCATTATATCTCTAAATAGGAATTTATTAAATTTCTTATTTATGGCAGTTACCCGTTGATTTGTAGTCACAAGTGGACTTCAATTAAAGGTAAAACTGCTGCCTATTATAAGGCTAAATATGAACCTGCATCGAATGTCGCTACCACAGCGCCAGCACTCAATCTCTTTGGTTGGACTATCCAATTGAGTAATGAAACAGAGGTCGGTGTCGGTGCTAAAGTCACGGTGGCTCGAATCCATCACGACCTACTTTTAATTATAATAAAAACAACACCTTATATATCAATAATTTGCAACACCTTACCTTAAATCAATGTAAATATTGCGTCGCATTTGCGTCGCATTTGCGTTGCAAATATTGACATTTCAGGATTTAGAATTTAAGCTTAATGTAAGCAATAGGGGATATAAGTTATGAATGCAGCGATTCTTGATGCTGTTTTATTAGAGGGCGAAGGCCTAAACGTAGAGTTTAAAGAAAGCACTTCCTCTAAACTTGATAGAGAAATGGTTGCATTTGCCAATGCACAAGGGGGTTCAATTTTTCTTGGTGTAAATGACAAAGGTATCATCACTGGAATAAATATCACCAATAAACTTTCTAGCCAATTACATGATATCGCACGAAATTGTGATCCCAGTATTCCTATCAAGCTTATTCCTCATAAAAAGCGTGGTATTTTGGAAGTAAAGGTGCCAATTGGCGTAGATAAACCTTATCGTTGTACAGACGGTTTTTTCTTACGCAATGGCCCTGGTTCGCAAAAACTCAAACGGGATGAAATTATTTCTTTGGTGCGAGCTAATCAATATATTAAGTTTGATAATGCAATTAACACCATTTTCAAATATCCTAAAGATTTTTCTAAAGAAAGATTAGAGGATTACTTGGATCGTTGTGGCATTGATATAAAATCTTCAGCAGATGATTTGTTAATTAGTTTAGGTGTGGCAAATATAGAGAATGACATCCTGGTTTTTAATAATAGTGGGGTCTTATTTTTTGCAACTAATCCCCAGGAATTTTTCTCTGAAAGTTGTATCACCTGCGTGCAGTATAAAACATTCGATCGCTTTTCTATTATTGATAAAAAGGATATGTTAGGTTCGCCCATTGATCAAATAGAAGCAGCCATGTCTTTTTTAATTGCACATATTCCTGCGAAAGCTGGTTTTAACTTTAATTTTAATTCCAATTTATTTAATTCAAATTTCAATGAAAATCATTTAGGTATGCGCACAGATATTTATAACTATCCATTGGTTGCCTTGCGTGAAGCAATTGTTAATGCGGTGACCCATAGAGATTATCTTTACAATGCTTCTCGTATATACATTCATTTGTATCCAGATCGTATTGACATTGAAAACCCTGGAGGTTTATATCCTGGTTTAACCGTAGAAATGTTAGGTAAACGTAGCGTGCGTCGCAATCCACTTATTGCTGATTTATTACATCGTGCAAAATACATTGAGCGCGTGGGAAGTGGTATCGATCGTATTCAAGCTACTTTGCTGGAAAATAACAACCCTACCATGGAGATTGCTGCGACAAATTTTTTCAATATTCGTTTTTATACTCGTTTAGATACCCAAGAAGAATTGCAATTAAATCCCCGACAATTACATATTTATTATGCCATTAAAGAAAGGGGGCGTGTAACACGCAAACAAATTGCTGATTTTTTCTCTATCAGTAATGATACAGCTGTGAGGGAGTTGAATATGTTGATGGGTAAAAATTTAATTCATAAGCAGGGCGAGGGGAAAGGGGTTTTTTATGTTCTGGGTGGAGAATCTGGTCATGGATCAGGTTCGGGTTATGAAGATGGGTCCGGTTATGGCGGTGGCTCTGGATCTGGAGCAGGGTACGGAGATGGCACAGGACATGGATAATATCCAAGCGATCGCGTGTTTTTTGATTATAGTCTATGCATTTTTGGAAAATATGAAGCGATTGCTTTGCTTCTTAAGGGTTAATTGAATTATTTGTGGTACTGTGGTGACTCCTTAACGTCAAGCTACGTAGACAATGCCAGGGCAACCGTACCTACCTGTGGTTACTTAATTTTTACTAGCTTATGTTTTTTTTCCTTTTTTTCCTTTGTTCCTATCAGCTCTTCTTGTATTGTATTAATTAATGCCTGAGAATGTGCTGCAATCTGTTTTCCATCAGCGAGTAGTTTTTCAATGGCATCATTTTCAAAACGACATAAACGAATAAATCGTTTCATTGTTGATCCTACATTTGAGTAGCCTTGATGTTTTTGAGCAAATGATTCAAGTATCTCGAGTAGACCAATTTTAAGGGTGGGATTATTCTCGGGTGCAAGTGAGGCTAAGCCTTTATCTGAAATTGTTTTAGAGAGCGAAGGCTTTGTAAAGATTTGGTGCAACACAGCGAGTGTAGTTACATTTGCACTATGACGTTGTTCTAGGAAATTAACGGGGGTCTTTACCGGTGTGCTGGGTTCTAATTCAGCCAGTTGTGCTTTAAGTCTTTCTTTTTCTCTTTCACCTTCTTGGAATTGCCGCTCCTTTTCTTCAATTAAATTATCCATGATGTGTATACGTTTAAGTGCTCCATCGATGGATTCTTGCAGTTGAACGGTTAATTGTTGCATTTCAGCCAGCAAGGCATTTGGAAATTGAATATCGTGAGAAGATAAATATTTTCTTAATGCGTACAGCATTCCAAATAGAGACAATACGGTGCCAAGTATCAAAACAAAGTAAATCCTGAATTTAAAATTGTTGGGTTCGGAGGGTTGTGTGGCAGCAGAGTCAATACGTGCAGGGTGTTTTTCTTTGAATAAATTAAACATTATGTTTAGCATTATGATTCTCTGTAAGTAAAGCTTAGATTATTGTGGAGAAGGCGAGCGTGTTCGTACTTCATTCGATGGTTTAAAATCACTATTGGCGCCGCGCCCTCGGTTACGGAAGTGAGTAACGGGTTGCGCAACAATGGACGAAGATGCATTCGAAGATGAAGACGAAGAGGGGGAAGACGAAGAGGAAGAAGATGAGCCATGGGTATTGGCGTGTGTAGTATGGTTGGCAGCATTTTGACGGATAAGTTTTTCTCTAGTTAGCTCTTCTACTTTTTCTTGCAACGCTCTAATTTGTTCTTGCTGTTTTATATTCCTTTCGTTTTTTTGATCCAAAACCTGTTTCGTTGCTTTGTCCAATTCAAGAGTTTTTTCTAGATCCTTTGTAAGTACTTCATTCTTTTCTTTGGCACGCGTTGCCTCTTTTGTAGCAGTCGCAGCCTTATTGTTTGCAGTCGTCGTATTTTTGGTTTCGTTAGCTTTACCGTGACGGCGACCTAAAAGATATGCAACGCCCACTACTATAACTGCAATAATCCCCGTAACGGCTGCAGCAACCGGATGTACGCGACATAAATCCCCTATTTTTTTGAAAAATTTGAAAGATATCATAAAATACTCAAATCTATAATTTTATATTGTAAAGTATAATATTATATCATAACCCTTTACAAAAATTCAGTGAGGAATTATAGATGACGCAGGCACAAGATCAGCTCCTAACAAATAAAAAAAATTATGTTATAGATTTGACTTCTACTCAGTCAGTCTTGCCATTTAAAATTCTAGACACAAACAAGCAATCAATTGGTCATGTATCTATCCAAAATGGTGTCATGAAAATTACTGGCAAAGGTGATTTTGTTCTAAAAATACCTGAGGAAATGCGTCAATACGCATGGGATATAGACATTGAAGGTAAAGTAATTTTTGAAAGTGATCTTTCTTGTGATCGCCAGGTAACCATCAAATCAGACTCAGTTGAATTTCAAAGCCAAGTCTATGTTAAACAAACCTTGAAGTGCGATGCAAACAACGATGTTGTTTTCAAAAAGAAAGTCCATGTAGGCATTGCTGATATTTTTGCACAAAAATTAGTGCGATCTTTCCATACCCTCAATGCAAAAGAAATAAAAGTAGATACTGATTATTTTAGCAATAAAGGAGGTATTAATATTTCTAAAAAGTTAGAAGTGTCTGCAAGAACGGTGTCAAATGCGGGTTTAATTCACGCAGATTTAGGTAGCACGTGTGTGTTCAACGTTGAAAAAGGGTTTCATTGCGATCCCCCGTCGCAATTAATTTTAAATGGAAGTGCTCAACTATCTGGCCCGGTGGTTGCATTAAATGGTCAAGCAACCCTCAATGAATGTAGCATTTCTGCTACGCAATGGGATCTAGCAGGTCAAGTCAATATTAAACAACCAAAAAAAATCAAGACGGTGCAGTGCAATGTCACGCAGGATGCAAATATAACCGTGGGTGCACCAGGGCAACATTATGATTTAACTATCGAGCAAAAACTTATCGTAAATAAACAGGCCAATCTCTCAGTCAGTGGCGGTAATCTAGTCATAGATACTGTTTCTGTACAAGATGAAACGAAAATAGATTTTAATGATACGACGCTCAATGCAAGGACATGGTACCAAAAATCCGGTACGACTGAACTTGTGAAAACAGTTTTTCATGGAACTAAAAATATTTTTATAGAAGACAATGCAGTGCTTAAGGTACGTGAAAAATCAACAATCAAATCAAACATGATACATTTGTTAGGTGAAGTAGAGTGTAGCGATTCAGATATAGATGCTGAATTTTTGAATGCAGGTGGGGCAGCGCAGCGTTACAGCCAAGTAAATATTTCTGGTGAAAATGTTAACTTTGAAAAGTCTGCTGAGCTTGCTCATGTTAAAGTCAAAGCAAAAAAATTATCTCATTATAACACATTATTAATGAATCATTCTGTACTTGAGGTAGAAGACTGTTCTCTTTTCTTGGACAAAATTGAAGGCAAAGAGAACGCAATTAAAACTAAAAGCTTACATATTGAGCACCTAGATAAAGCTAATCCATTGAATTTTAAAAAGTGTGCGATCCATACCACAAGCTTGAGTATGGAAGGTGATTTTGTGCTCGATGATAGCTTTATTTATTCTGAGGAATCGCATGACGATTATACCTTAGTGCAGACCGTACACGGAAAATTAAAGCTCATCAATGGTTCTAAAATTGAGTCAAAAGGATTGATTTATACGGATAAAGACACTGAGATCGAGGTTGATAACAGCACGATTTCCTCCCAAAAAATGTTGAATCAAGGTTTAACACAGTTGCGCGATGCAGAGATCACCTCAGAGATATTAATGCAAATTAAAGGAAGAATGGATGCAATAAAATCAAAAATCAATGCTTCGAATTCTTGGTTCACAGATCAATCTCAATTGAATTTGACTGATACGAAAGTATCGGCCGTCAATGCTTCCATTGATGCCACCGGTAAAATTAAAAATTCAGATGTCACGTTAACCGGCAAAACACTGGTCCATACTGATGCAGCGCTAGCAATTGAAATGATACCTCAAACGAAACTCGCACCCCAGAGCAAACGCGCGCAATTTAAAGCAGATGATTTATCTATGTTAGGTTCCATGCAAGTCTCGGGCGGCAGCGTAGTATCAAATGAGCAACTAAAAGTGGGTACCCAAGCGGTCTTGGCTGCTAATGGTACCGATATGGAGTTGAATCAATTTGATGTGAATGGTAGCGCTGTAGTTAAAAAGGGTTATTTATTGGCAGAAAATATCACAGTCACAGGTAGCCTAACTCTTGAAAAAACCGATGTTGAAGTAGATAAGCGGATAGACATTGACGCGCATGCTAAACTCACTGCACAAATGAGTGAGGTGAAAACCAAAGATTTTACCTCTTTAGGAAAAGTAGAGGCTAAAGCCACGACAGTCAAAGCAACCGATATTCACTTTGCTGCAGGCTCGCACTCCACATTTAAAGGTGTCAAGCTTGATGCCAATACTGTTACGATTTCAGGAAGCATGGACGTGGGTGGGCGTACTGAATCCCTCGATGACTATCAAATTGCACAAATGCCTAAGGATGGAGATTGTTTATTTCATGCGATTGCTCATCAACTGCAAGTGGTCGATCACCGTAGAAAATACTCAACTGAAAAGTTACGGAATATGGCAGTGGCTTATATCAAAAAAAATAAACATCAATTCCAAGATTTCTTTACTAAGGATGACTTCAATACTCATTTAGAAAAAATGGCCTGCCAAGGCACTTGGGGTGGACAACACGAAATTAACGCATTGGCAAGTGCGTTAGGCATTTGTATTGTGGTGTTTCAAGAAAAGCAAAAAATCACTCATGGGGATGTGAATAAGAGAACGATTACGCTTTATTATAATGGCAATGATCATTATGATTCTATGGTCGCTTACACGAGCACGCAAATTCAAGCACATGAAAGTTTATCGACTGGCGTGATTTCAAAAATATCCGGTGAAAATTTACAGGTTGAATCAAATTCATTTACCCATACAGGAAAGATCGATCTTACCGGCACATACAACGCAAAAGGTAAGCAATTTATCAATTTATTTGGTCGTATTTCAGCAAAAAAATCAATGACTCTCGGATATGATTATTATGCTGCTAATATTTTGGGTTCACTCTCTAGCGCTCAAATGACGATCAATAGCAATATTCTCAATATGGGTCTATTTAATGGTAAAAATGTTTCAACCAATGGTTTTGTGAATGTCAGCCTTGGCGGGATAACAAAGGCGACAAACTATCACTCACGTGCACTGGTCTCATTAAATTATGGCGCAGTGCTGACGCTTCCAGATTTTAGCCAAGGATTGTCAGGAATTTTTACTTGGTCGAATGCGAAAAGGTTAAGTGTATTAGCAGTAAATAACTTTGCTCCACAATATGCGGGCCTTGCTAATTTTGCTGCAGTCAGCTCACCGTATATGGAGAAAGCCGCGTCAAAGTTAATCTCTGCAGGTAAAGATATTTATGAAAATGTGCAAGCGCAGGGATTTTCCGCGGGAATAAATGCTTACAAAGACGATTTGTTTAAAAGTTGCTCTACGTATGGATCTGATACATTTAATCACCTTGGTAATTTACGTATGCATGAGTGGATGCCACTAGTATGTGATGCAACAGATCTTTATAAATCAGCAACGCAAATACATAGTTCATTCCAACAAGCTTCCAAGGATTACGATAAACTTTTTAACGCTAGTCCTTCGCAACCCTCAGCAAGTGATGCGCCCGATGTCAGTGAGGGTTTATCCCCTTCAACTGTGACCCCTGCAGACGATAAACCTGTAACACCTCCTACGGCAGCTGCATCGATGCCAGAAACGCAAACTGAAAGTTTCTTGGAAAATAAAGCCACGGAATTTGCAAAAGGTGCTGTTTCTATTTTTGGTGGGAGTTATATGCAGCAAGGCCTTTATGCACACAACTCAGGCCTTGAGGTGTCTTATGATGCTTATCACAGCAATTGGATGAACTATAATGATGGCGCGCAACTGGGGCTGCATACATATGCCGATAATTCCAACCAATACGGCAATGAGGGTTATGTTGTGTCGGATAAAGTGACTGTTAATACCGATATGGCGGATAATAAAGGCGATATATTAGGTTTTAGTGCCATGACGCTCAATGCCAACACCCTGAATAATCATCAAGAGGCAACCATAAAATCTGCACATACTCAAATGGTAGGAAAAACTTCCGGTGAGAAACTCAATCAATTAAACAATGATGGAGTTATTGCAGGCGATCGTTTAGATATCAATGCCAAAGCGTATACCGGTAGTGGCAATTTGGCAGGCCATGGCGGTCAAGTTGATGTGCAAACCATGTTGCAAACCGGAGGTGAGCATAAGTACGAAGCCATGAATGTGCATATTAATACATTGACCACAACAGACGGTGCATCGATAGACTTGTCTAAGAAAAGTCGCTTATCTGTAGATGAATTTAATCACGGTGGTAATTTGCAACAAAATGATTCAACTGCACATGCACAAGTATTCAATCAAACGGGTGTAGTGTTAGCAGAAAATCACTCAGCGGTTATTGCGGCACAGCATAATATTGGAAATACAGGTTATCTTGAGGTTTTGAATTCAGTACACATTGCTAAAAACTTACATGCGCAAGAACAAGCAACTACACATTATGAAAATGCATCGTTGATTACCAAAAATACGATATATGACGTAGGCACAAAAGATTCTAAAAAAGATACTACAGTGAGCGGCATTAACGAGGAAACAAAAGGTTCTCCACAGACTTCTGCCAATCCAGAAGATATTCCGGCCAAAGCTGATGCCTATATTATGCACGGTGATTCCACAGTTGATAATGTACAAGTCTTTGCAAATGATTATCAAAGTGATGGCACAGGTAATTCAAACAAGTTGTTTGTTGAGGGTGACAAAATTACCTTGGGAGGAAAGCAGCGATTTGAAGAGTCATATTACCAAGGCAATATGATTAAAAATTCCGCACAAGGGGAATTTGTCAATAACAATCAGTTCTTTGCAAAAGATAAAGTAGAATTTACGTGGGAAGCATCTGTCACAGGGCCAGGAAAGGTCATGATGGGCGGAGGAAAAGATGCTGTGATGAATGCGAAAAATGTCAGCGCAGATACTACGGTCATGGCTGATGAGGTTACATTAGGTGCAGTGGTTAATAATGCGCCTATCTATATCAAAGCCAATAAGTTAACGCAGACGAAAGAGAGTAAATTAAATACTCACCAAGCCGTGTTAAATGTTGCAACGATAGAGCAAAATGGAGAAATGAATTTAATCAATGATACCGGTGAGGTTTTTATTAGCCCATTATCGTATCATCACGTAGATAAGAATGCTTCTTTTGTATTGACAAATGGTGAGACACCGCCACTCATCCCAGAAAAATCCGCTAAGTCTAAGGACTCAACAGACGTACCGCCCTCTACTTCCGATGAGGAAGAAAAAGAAAAGGCAACAGAACCACCGCAAGATAGAAATACAAGAAAACCTCAAGAAGAAGAGTTACCAAAACGCTATACCTATAATTCGAAAGAAACTGAGGTTGAAGGACACTTTTACATTCAAGACGGTGCAAATGCAAACATAGGTAATTTAAACATCAATGGCAGACGTGCAAAAGTTGCATTTACTAATAGCCAGCCTAGCCTTATTGGGCAAATCAAACAAAATGGCGGAAATTACGCTCAAAATAATGCAAAAGTAACCGTGCCAGGTGATTATAAGCAAAAAAATGGTCGTATGACGTTAGCCAATCATTCACATCTTAATGTGAAAGGTCAACATAAATCAGATCATCAAGGTATGTTCAAGGTGACCGATAGCACGCACCAAGCAGGTGATATTCATGCAGCGGGTAAAGCCGATTATAATAATGCCCATATTTATGCCAAAAAAGCCACTTTTGCTAACGATACGCATAAAAAAGATACACAAACTGATGTGGAAACAGATCTCACCTATGCCGATGGTATTAAGCTTCAATATAATAATTCCGCTCTAGATGCGAAAAATATTCATAATGGTAGCAAAGTAACGTTTGCAGATAGCAATCTATGGAAGGCAGACGATAAGATTTCAACCAATGAAAAATCTGCAATGGATGGCAATGGCAGTATTTCGTTGATAGGTAAAAAGGTCGATCCCGGTGCCGTAACCACAGCTAAAGTGCATATGGAAGCAGACAATATTAATGTCAATAATGCGATTCATGCGCAAGGTGAATATGCGAAGTTTAAGCCTACAGAAGAACTGTCTATTAAAACGACAGGCGATCAGTCTATAAAAGAGTTTGCTAAAGGAGAAAAGCGCACCCTCGCTATTGAAACTGATGCCATTGCAACCCAAGGTGTGCTCAATACAGAAGGGAATCTTTTTCTGACCTCAACCAAGAGTGATATTAATGTCAATCACGACATCACGGCAAAAAATACCTTACTCACCAGTGCGCGTGATATTAATGCAACAGGCGTCGATATCAAAGGTAGAAATCATGTCAAATTAAAAGCAAAGAATAATATCAATTTAATGAACACTAGAACGCCGTATAAAGGCATATTTGGCGATAGATATCGATTCAAAAGCGCAAGAGTAATTGGTGGAAAAGGCGAAGGGATGAACGGCGTAGGCGCGCATTTACATGCAAAAAACAAAATTAATATGCGACACTCGTTCGTGATGAGTGATGGCACGAACATCTTAAATGGTCGCAATGGAATTAAATCTACGTTCGATAGTTATGTTTATAAATCCAGAGAGGATGAATCCAGTGGATTTTTTTGTGACACAAAAACTACAGAAACGGACACCCATATTGGTCGATCTGGAATTATGGGAAAAGAGAATATATTGATTAGTGATAAGGGTGGGCTTTTTCTGACGGCCACAACATTGGCAGCGCCAGAAGGCAATTATACAAAAATTGACAAAGAGATCCGTCTTAAAGAAGCAATCGCTGTGCATAAGAAAAAAAAGGAAAAAGAATATCTGTTATGGATTAAAAGCACGGATAGAACAAAAGATGAAAGAGCTGAAGGCGTGGATTTAATAGATGATAAACAAACCCTATTGTATTCATTAAATGGGAATATTCGTGGGACAGGTGTAAACGTCCTCAGCAATAAATTTGTGAATTTAGCACCCAATGGTGTAGTGATCTATGATGTGTCTAAACTTAAACATACGTATGATACGCGCAGTTATACGGTTAAATTTAATGGTACCGCATCGGAACTGATGAACATGTTCCACAAACCTAATCCCATGAGCCTATTGAAGAATGACCCTGCGGTGCGTGATGTTGCACAACTATTTAGTGAAAACAGCAAGCTTGGACACCTGATGGCAGGTGTTAATGCTGGCGTGAGCGCTTATAATTTAGGTCAAGAACTCTGCCAAAATGGTTTGGCCAACACCTTATTTGGACATGCAGCAGGCAGCTTTAATCCCAGTGTGGGGCTAGATTTTAGTTGCACCTCGACACATTGTTATTATGAAACGGCGAGCTTAAGTCGATTTAATTGCAATGAAATCATTGTAATTGCGGGCGGAAAATGTGATATGACTGGGATTGAGCTAAATGTCGCAGGCGATATGTCTGTGAAGGCAAGTGAATTTAATTATAATGGTGTTGAATTGAGCTCAGAGTATAAGCAAACTAATGAAACATTTAGCCTAGGAGTGAATTTATCAGGCAATGTCGATGCTGGGTATAGTCAGCAAGAAACTTCACAGCGGGGTCTATCCTACGCTTATGCGCACGGTAAAATTCAAGGTAACTTAAATCTTGATGTGGATAAGATGAAACTTGATGCGGGAATTATTAATACCGGTAATATTACCGGTCGTGCAGATGAACTAACCGTTATTACGCGTCAAGATGTGCAATACACTGATTCACAGGGCTTTGGCTTAAGCTCCTCCGGTGCAATGTCTGCTAATTATTACCATGCCATGGATAAGCAAGCAAAGGAGACTGCAGGCTTGCATGCCAAAGGTGGATTGAATACTGACGAAAATCCTTTTAAAACTAATGAGGTTAATTTAGTAGGTGGTCAAGTGACTACCGATGGAAAAAATAACTTGCAAGCTAAAATAAGCGGTTCTTCCGTGATAGATAAGCATATTGCCCATGGGCAAAGTATCAGTGCTCAGATCAAAGATTTTATTCCGCAAGCCCCTGCTGCTTTACCCGATGCACAGTCTGGTCCAATTTCATCCGGTGAGCCGCCTTCAAAATCAATCAAATCATTGCTGAATGTCACGGCTTCAACCCGTCATTTAAAAATTGAACATCAGGCAACCGTTGCAGGCGGAAAAGGGGTAACGATTAATCCCAATTCAGTCAGCGGTAAATTAAATACCGATCTTACTCAAGCGACAAAGGTCATTGAAAATAAAACCCAAACGTTAGATATGCGCGCTTATGATCTCCTGCCTCTTCAGCAAGCGCCTGCGCAGCAGCCTTCATCAGCAAGCTCTTTGCCTAAACCAGTGACTAGGGATGAGACCTTACTCGGAAATGACAATGAACCTTCGGATATCGCATCGAACACAACCGTGGCTTCGCCGTCTTTAGATTTGAATGATACCCCAATGGAAGCTGCAGAAAATTTATCGAATAAATATGGATTGCCCGAATTTATGGCTGATCCAAATAGGGTTGCAACGCGCAAACCTATTTTAGGTGCGTGGAGTAATGTGCAATGCCAAGACTCTCTTCAAGATGAAACTGAACAAGTGATTGCTCCGAAGGCATTTTGTTTTGATCCTAAATTGTCGCAATTAGGCTACAAAGCAGGGGGCGGGGGTTACAATCAATTGTATAATAAAGCATTTGGCCAATACACTCATATAGAAAAAGAACTTGAAAAAACCTCTGCCCATAAAGTCGATGTAAAAACAGAAGTTATTTTTGCACAAAATTCACAACAAACAGTCTTCTTAAATTTTGGTGGTAATAATGCTCCCACTGTTGAAGGTAAAACTGCTGCCTATTATAAGGCTAAATATGAACCTGCATCGAATCAACTGGTGGTGGAAACAGGAGCGGGTGTCTATACACGTGTGAACGTGCTTGCAGATGGTTTTGATGCAGGAGAATGGGGATCCATTAATTTTGCCATTGATGCGGCGAGTTTCGAAACTTCATTGCGAGGCAAATGTAATGTGAGTACTACAGGCGGATCGATAGACGGTACGGCCAGTGTTGGTCTCATGGGGCCTTCAGCTTCTGTCGCTACCACAGCGCCAGCACTCAATCTCTTTGGTTGGACTATCCAATTGAGTAATGAAACAGAGGTCGGTGTCGGTGCTAAAGCCACAGGGGGCGCAGGAGCTACTGCAGATGTCAGCCGTTTAAAAGCAGGACTTCATTTTAACGTAGGTATGTTTTTTGGTGCAGGCATAAGGACTCGGAATAAAGTAGAGGTGGGGGTTGATTTTAAATTTGCACAGCGCTTAGGAGATAATGCTAAAGAACTGTTTGATAATGATGCTATTGCGCAGGGTATTATTGAAAAAATGAAAAATTATCAACCCGTCATGGAATGGGAACATGATTACATTGACGATTTAGCCCAACAATCTATTAGTAAATCTAGATTTAAGAATAAATAAGGAAACAGGGTTAGGCTGGACATTTGCTGGGATCACTTTCCAGTGCTAAGGCAATAGCTCATGCTGCTTAGAGTTAAGCGCTCTAGGCAATTGGGTGAGCATATCTTTAAAATAATTATATACAATCGGTGCTTTGTCTATCCGTTTTCACAATTATATTATTAAACAATCTGTCTTATTGCGGCGGTGATTATTATTGAGCTGTTGAGGCACGATGTTTGGCATTTGGGAATGAGCCAAAATTTTCTTAAACTCCTCGTCTGTCTTTAAGCACGCTTGCACATTGTTAAGAATGTCTTGCGGGTTATGATTAGGTTGAATTGTAAAATAGTCATAATGTCCATTATCATAATAAAGAAAAACAGGCGTACGTTTATAGTGTTCTAGATTGGATGGAATCAATGGTTGCGCATCAGGCCGGATCACAATAATGGGTCTGCTTAAAAAGGATTGTATAATTTGTAGCTCGATAATATCATTCCATTCATTACCGTTACGTATGTCGTTAATATAGCTTTTAAAATCATCCATTTTCCCTGGCCTAAACTTTCTACATGCAGCAAGGTTATTTTCCAGGTAATGGACCATCATGTTTCTTATGAAAGTTGCATTTTGCCCCATTGATAATCCAATGGCTTGGAATAAACAAGCGCTGGGATCACTGATTTTGATATAATTGAGTCCCTTTAATACATCATCAAAACTAACAGATTCATTAACAACATTTGAGGTATCAAAAGAGGTTTTAAACGATACATAAGCTGCATGAATAATCCCATGCCTATTATTTTTATCACGGCAATGTAAATAATTACTATCATCATCTATTTTCTCTAAAACAATAACGTCACCCTTGTTAGCTGCTAAATGTAGTGTATTAGTGGGTCGATAATCATTGACTACGAGCAATGGCGTGTTCCCCGCTTTAAATACAGTAGGATTTTCTATCAATGGAGCCTTTAGCGATTGAATTATTGGATAATAACGTACTTCATTTTGTTTGACTTCTGCTAAACATTGAGCAAATGTTCTGGGGGTTACGATTCCAGAGATGCTGTTAATAAATTGACTGCCTGATGCTAATACATCAATTCCTCCAGCGATTAAAATTTTCAAACATGAGCTTATGCAATTATCCATTATTTGCAAACTGGAGGAGGGTGTGTTTTTATTATTTTTCTTGCTAAAGAGGTTATAGTTAATCTCATCACGTACATAGTTTCTGCAAAATTCATCCATTTTGTTTACATCTAGACTGTAAAACTCAAACATTGCATCAGGTTCACGTGCCAACTTTTGATGCTCTAAAGTTGTGCCTTCATCTCTTTTATCTGCTACTAAAGTATTTAAACTATATGTAGCCTCTTCTGAGTCTTCAGGCCCAGGAGGCCAAAAACTAAAATACCCGTTAGGTAATTCTAAGGAGACATGGCCCACGTTGGTTTTGGTGTTGACGTTGCTGCTATTGTCTTTTGTAGTACATAGATATTCTTTGGTCGCATCAATGGCCAAGGAAACAGTGGTGCCGATAATTGATGTGCTAGAGAAATTACCTTTGTCATTAAAAAAACCTGAATACCACACGCGTATACGCACCCAATTATTTTTGATATGACGATTGTTAAGGCAATGTTCCAGAATAGTCATGGCTTCTTTTGCATCATTAAGATTGTCTTCAAAACTAAATTTCAATCCTTCATCAGGTAAATTATTAATTTTGCCTTCAATATCCTTAAAAAGTAATTGAAGATTATTTAGCCTTTTAAATAGATCATGCAATAAACCAGACTGCAAACGCAGATCTTCTCTTGTTAAGGTTTTATATTGCGCATAAATATAAGCATAGTCCTCATTGAATTTTATAAATTGACTAAGGATGTTTTCAGTCTCTGATGTTCTAAACATGTTAAATTCTCCTTTATATAAATAATCTATTTGTGCCGTAACTTTATATTTGAAATCAGTGGATTTGAGGAAGATATCATTATAAATGCTTCCGCTTCAGTTTGGGGAATTTCAAATTTAAAATCATTGTCATCTATTAATTCATATGCTAATTTATTTTTACTATATTTTCCCCATAATACAGTTCCTTGAGGTAGCACTATCTGAGTATTAGGTATGCAGTAATCTTTAGTAAATTTATAGAGTGAATTATTTTTTTCTTTTGTTATAACATAGGGAAATGCTTCTTCATTTTCTGGGCGCGGCAAGGATTTCACAATAGGGAATTGTTGCTCTTCATCGGTTACTGCTTTGTCTACCTGGATTTTAAGCCAGTAAGGAAGAGTGATGTTATTCGGTTCAATCATATTAATTAATCCTTCAATTTTGCCAGCAAGTAATAATTTGACTGAAACAGTAACACAATTGGCTAATTGGATTGTAGATTGTCTATATTCAATATTTGCTATGCCATACTGTAATTCTCTAGTGTGAATTTTCTTTAAGATGTCATCACATTTTTTGTCAATACTTTTTGAGTCTAAACTAAAAAAAATTTTGTCCAAACTAGGATCAGCAGGTATTTTAATATTGTTAGGACCATAAGGACCTTCTGCTAGTTTATCATCTAAAAGACTATTATTCATTCTTGCGCCTCTGCCTTGAACTATTTCACTTTTGTTTCCTGCAGGCCAAAAACTCATATATCCGCGCGCCGTTTCTATGGAAACATGTCCAACATTGGTATTATCTTCTTCACTGCTCTTTGATGCCATTCGCCCGATTTGACGATATCCAATAGTCAATAGACTATTACTTGTTTGATATACCTTAGGCAAATGCTCAGGATCAGGATATTGACCTGACTCCCAGATCCGTACTCTAACCCAATTATTTCGAATTTCAGGATGGTGAATGATTTTACGATACGCAGATTCTATGGTTTGAATTTTTTTTGAAATTTTATCATATCTTGCTTTGTGGTGGTTAGACATAAATCGCGATGCTTGTAAATTATTTCTTTCTCTAAAGTCTGAAAATCTATTTAAAAGATGTGCCTCATTAGACGATTGCAGTAAAACTAATCTATGCTCATGGGTAAATAACTCAGTATCCAGTGCCTGGAAGGCAGCTTTAAATAGTGTTGAATCATAAGCTGCGCAGAGTGTAGCAAGATCTTGAGAAACTAATCTTTCGGCTTCTGATAATACCACTTCATTTTCTTTATGTATTCGCAATAGCTCATGGATAGAGTTGTGATTACAATAATCTAATGGAGTTTTTTGTTTCTTGTCCTTATCATCAATTGAGAACTCATGTTCAATGACCAACCATTCAAATATTATTTCTTGCGCGCCCAGGGCTGCATAATGCAATGCAGTTCTATCATGATAAGTTTTGGCTTTAATATCAAAATCAGGATGAGTTGACAATCTTTCAATTAATTCTTTATGTCCATTATAGGCTGCAAAGTGTAGGACCGTTCTGCCTTGATCATCGCAATCCATTAGTTTGAATATTTTTCCATTAATCCACGCTATTATAAGTGAATAGTGTCCTCCTTCTGCAGCATAGTGCAGCGCGGTCTTTCCATGCTTATCATGCAATTGTAAAGTAAATTTTTTTTCTTTTATCATCCAATCAATTAAATCCTGCTGCCCCCCCAGGGCAGCGGAATGTATGAGGTTGCTTCCTTCATAAGTTACTACGGCCGATGTTTCGTAGTCTCGTAACGTTTCTAACAATTTCCTTTGCCCGCCTTCTGCTGCATAATGAAATGCAGTTTTTCCCTCCATGTCCCTTATTTTTTCCATCGCGAAAATAGGAATAATAAACTTTGTTTGATACATCTGCACTATAGCCATGCAGCCGGCATAGGCAGCAAAATGTAATAGGGTTCTACCGCCATGGTCAGTTTGGGTAAGTGGGCCCAATCCATTTTTGAAAGAATCATGAGACATATCATCATCGGAATTGTTAACTGGGAGCGTCCAGCTAACAAAGTCGGTTGCAGAGTAGGGGGTGGGTCGATGTGTTTGTTGATAATGTAAGGCCACCTCTTGCAAAGTAATGGCCCATTCAATGCTTGCTTGATACTCTAAGTCTCTTTCTGCAGACTTATGTCCTTTAGTTTTAGACAATACCGCATTTTTTTTAGTCACCAGCCATTTAATTAATAATTTACTTTTACGATGTCCGATAAAATCTATGGCATAATGCAGTGCATTTTTACCCCTATTATCCGCCTCATTAACATTAAAATCTTTCTTTTCAATTAACCACTGGATCACCTGCTGATATCCGCCTAATGCTGCCCAGTGCAATACACTCCTGCCACAATCATCTTTTTCTTCTAAATAAAAATCAAGTTCTTCTGTTAAATATTGCAGCAATGATCGATGGCCATAATATGCTGCATAATGTAAGATGTTTCTGCCTTCTTTATCCTTTTGATACAAGAGTGAGGATTGATTTAATGACAGCCAAGTCAGCAGTTCTTTGTGATTGCCTTGCGCAGCCAGATGGCCAATATGTACATTATTATCATCCACTTCATCCCAGCGAAAAATTCCCCTGGATACCCATAACTCAATTAACTGTTGATGGCCACCTAATGCGGCATAATGTATGAGTAATTTTCCATATATATCTTTTACTCTGATATCGCTTTGCTCCTCAGTAAAATGAGTAATCAGTGCTTCATGCCCCCCTTGGGCAGCATGATGTATTATTGTTGTATCGGGGAATTGATCTTCTTCTAGGCTGAATTTCAGTTCATTACAAAGCCACTCGATAAGCTCTAAATGTCCTCCTTGTGCTGCTGCGCATAGGATAGCTAATCGTTCATGTGCCCTGTAGCACTTAAAATGAAATTCTATGGTGTCATCATAAAATATCGATAGCAGACCGCCCCTGGCAAGATCTTTAATAGCAGAATAGAGTCTTACTCTTTTTACAGCGTTTACTAGGGATAGAATAAAATCTTTTTTGCCGCCTTCTGCTGCGTGATTTATTATATTTTTGTCATGATGATCTTTTGACCAGAGATCAAGTTTCTTTTCGGTATTTAACCATAACGCTAATTCAAAATGCCCGCCAGCTGCGGCATAGTGCATTACGTTTCTTGATTGCTCATCTATGTCTTCTAAATTCAAACCTTGCGCTAACAGCCATATCATTAATCCTTGATGACCACCTTTTGCGGCGAGATGTAAGAGTGTTTCACCCTCATCTCCTAAAATTTCTGTTAAATTTGTTCCAGAGTTGACGGCACTGATTAAGGCTTCTTTATCACCGCGTAAGGCGGCTAATAAAAGTGGACCCATGATTTATTTCCTACGATTAAACTGTATATTTTATACTGGTAGGTGTAAGCTTGACTATGGGATCTTTTGCCACCACTTAATTGCACAGACGCTAAGTGTATGAATGATTTTTAACATGTTAAAAATCTTAAACTTGCGAGGTTCTAGTGAAATTTAAGTATAGCAGTCTGTTTTATCAAATCTATGCGCCGCCTAAACGAGCGATTGACATTGTACGCAAAGTCAAAGTTTGATAGACTGATGATCTTCTAAAATCGTATGATATAGAAGGCCTGGATCTTAAATTTCTGGAATTCACCGTGTTAGCACAACCTTATTCATCCCTATTGCCCGAATTAGAACCCACTTGGCAGTGCATGCTCGAGGATGAATGCCATAAACCTTATTTTGCTCAATTACAGGAATTTTTGCACCACGAGTTTGAATCTGGTGAGGTGATATTCCCGCCCGCTAAAGATATTTTTAATGCGTTTGCTTATATGCCTTTTAATGGCGTGCGCGTGGTGATTTTAGGTCAAGATCCTTATCATGGCGTAGGACAAGCGCATGGTTTAGCTTTTTCAGTGAAAAAAGGCATTCGGCTGCCGCCTTCGCTAAAAAATATTTTCAAAGAGTTGCATCAAGATTTAGCTTGTCCTATTGCAAGTAATGGGGACCTGACGCCTTGGGCACAGCAAGGCGTGTTATTGCTCAATACCTGTTTAACCGTGCGATCAGGACTTGCGCACTCACATCAAGGGCGGGGCTGGGAATTATTTACCGATGCGGTGATTAAAACATTGAACACGCACGCAAGTGATCCTTTAGTGTTTGTATTGTGGGGAGCGCCTGCGCAAGCTAAGCAAAGTTTAATTACAGATAAACGTCATCTGATTTTAACTGCACCGCATCCTTCGCCTTTATCTGCGCATCGCGGGTTTATAGGCTGTCGACATTTCTCGAAAATTAATGCCTTTCTCACGTCGCATCATAAGCGTCCTATTGATTGGTGTTTGTAAGGGATTAACTAGTCTTGATTTGTATAAGTTATTCCGCTAGGATGGTGATCCGTTACACTGATTGAGGGTCTTGAACTAATGAAATACTGCACGGTTACAAGTCTTATCTTATCTCTAGTCTTAATATGGAGCAGTAGTTGGGCATCTGAGCCTGTTCCTCCTAACATCACTGACATCAAATTTTTTCAAGATGAACGTGCAGCGATCCAACGCATGTCTAGCTCTTGGGCTTATTTTCTTAACCATAATGAGCCACGCAAAGCTGCGGCATTGTATGAAAATCACATCTCTTTATACGCGACGTTTAAAAATAAAATTGATAATTACAATGATCTCGTCACCTACTTTATTCGTCTCACCAAAAAAGATAAATTCAAGGTTGAGTTTAATGAAGAGAATATTCGTGTGTATGGCGCAACAGCGGTGAACTCTGGCTTATATACTTTTTCGTTTCGTGAAAAAGGTAAACTGACAGTCATTCCCGCACGGTTTACTTTTGTGTATACCTTAACCCCTTCGGGCTGGCGTATCGTTGATCACCATTCTTCTGTACTCCCGCAATGAATCCATTAATTCATGAGGCGTAAATGCCCAATATTGTTATCCACCATCAACAAATTCCATCGACGCAAGATTTAGCGCGGCAAGAAAAAGCGCGGCTCAGGCCGGGTATCTGGTGGATCTATACCGCTGATGAACAAACAAAAGGCCGCGGCACGCATAACCGTAACTGGGCCTCGCCTCCGGATGTGAATGTGTACGTCACCTATAGTTTTTTAATGCCGGTAAATAAGCATAATGACGCAGTGATACCTCATCTTTCACAAGTGGCAGCCCTAGCGGTGACGCAAATGCTACAGTCCTATGGTTTACATCCTACCCTTAAATGGGTGAATGATGTTTTGCTCAATCAACGAAAAATGTGCGGCATCCTCGTCGAGGTGGAAAATGTGACTGTAGCAGGGATAGATTATTACGCAGTTTTTCTAGGGATGGGGATTAATGTGAATATGTCACTAGCTGTTTGCGAACAACTCGATCAACCGGTGACTTCAATGAGTGTCATTGCGGGTAAAACATTTGATAAAAATGAAGTGTTAGCCAAAACGACGGGTTATTTACAAACTTTTATTCAATTACTCCTTATTCAAGATTATAAAGTACTGCGCCCACATATTAATGCCGTGCTTGAGCGTTATGACGGTGAAGAAATTATTTTTGATACGGCCGGTATGGGTAAACCAGCGACAAAGGAGCAGCTGATCAAAGGACGCATACTCGGCATGAACGAACAGGGCCATTTGCAATTAGCGACCCAACAAGGAATAAAATCCTTATTTAGCGGGAGAATTTTAAAAGGCACGGAGAAAGACGCGGCCATTGCTATTATGCATGCGGGTCATGCGACGAGTGCCACAGCTACGATAGTCGCGACGCCTGCGTGGCGGATAAGTTCAGCGCCGGCCATTACTCCCAATCCTGCGGCGGCCCTTTCTTGCAGTTATTACGCAAAACTATAAAATTACCTTTTTAAGTATTCATTAGAGTTTGAGTTCAGTTAAAAATCCCCCCGGCCGAAACGGCCGGCCCCCTTTACAAAGGGGGCAAGCAAGTCCAATGCAGGGGCTTGAGTCCTAGATTCCAAGATCTCAAGATCCATTGTTTTGGACTTGCTTGCCCCCTTTGTAAAGGGGGCCGGCCGTTTCGGCCGGGGGGATTTTTAACTGACGGTGAAGGATTTATAGATCTTATAATTTACCTTTAGAATTTAAAAAAAGACCTAAAATTCACGCTTTCTCAATTAAAAAATGCAAATAAGGACCTTCTTGAGTGTGGGCCAATAAATGATCTTTGCTTTGATGGACCAAGGCTTTAATGTCTACGGTTAAAGACGGTTGAGTACTGATAAGCCATAACCATTGCCCGGAAGCGAGCCCACACAGGGCCTGCTTGGTCTTTAGCAAAGGCAGGGGGCAAGCCAAATGCGAGGTATCTAATTTAACAGCTAGACTTAATTTGTCTGGTTCAGGCCATACTTTTGATATACTCATAGCTATACTCAGTCACTAATCAATGTTCTCGGACAAAGGTTTATCCATGAAGGGCGTACAAACCATAGTCAGTGCTATTGTAATGCATTGTTTTCTCCTATTCACGCTTTATCCAACCGTGATGCTGGCCTATGATCTGCCAGACATGGGGGATTCTACCATTCATAGCATCAGTAGGACTCAGGAGGAGCTCTTGGGCCGGGAAATCATGCAAAAAGTCCGGCAATCTCCGCTCTATAATAGCGATCCTATCGTCACGGGTTATGTGCGTACGCTTGGTACTCGCCTAGCGGCAGGGGCAGGACACGCCCATGATGATTTTTATTTTTTTGTGATTAATGATCCCCGCGTCAATGCATTTGCATTGCCGGGAGGCTATATCGGGATCAATGCCGGCTTAATTTTGGTGGCAGAAAATGAAAGTGAAGTCGCAGGCGTGATGGCCCACGAAATGGCGCACGTGACCCAGCGGCATATTGCCCGTATGTTTGAGCGCAGCCAATCGTTGAGTTGGCCGATGATGGCCGCACTCCTAGGCTCGCTTATTTTGGCTTCACAAAACCCGGCCTTAGGCAGTAGCGCCATGGCCACGGCTTTAGCGGGGGCGAATCAAGACATGATTAATTTTACCCGCAGCAATGAAGAAGAAGCCGACCGGATAGGCATGCAGATGTTGGTGGATGCACAGTATGATCCTAACGGCATGAGTACTTTCTTTGGCCGCATGGCGCAGGCAAATAAATATAATGACAGTTTTTATGTGCCCGATTTTTTACGTACCCACCCTGTGAACAGTGCGCGGATCGCCGATGCTAAAACCCGGGCGCAAGGCTATAAAGTTGTCCCGCAAGGTAGTGAGCTGAGCTTTCAGCTGATACGGCATCGCTTACAAGTGCTATTTGGCAACCCCACACTCAATACGATTGCCTATTATGAAGCGGAATTAAAAAAACCCAATAAAAACGCCTCCCCCGCCTGGCATTATGGTTATAGCCTCGCCTTAGCAGAAAAAGGCCGCTTTGCAGAGGCCGAAGCCCAATTGCTACAACTGATGGCCACAAATCGCCAAGAGAAAATTTATCGATTAACTTTAGCGCAAGTCTATCAACAACAGCATCAATACCCCAAAGCGTTAACCGTATTAAAAGAGACTTTAGTCTTGTACCCGAATGATGAAGCGGTCGTTCTACAAACCGCGCAAGCCCTAACCGATGCGAAACAATATCAAGAGGTCCGCGTATTATTGGAAAAACAAGTGCGCACCATCCGCAATAATCCTCAGTATTATCACTTACTCGCACAGGCACAGAGTAAATTGAATAATCCTCAAGGCTCTTATATGGCGCGCGCCGAATATTATGCGCTTGAGGACGATTTACATAGCGCAGTGCGTGAATTAAAACGAGCCCAAGCTGAAAATAAAAAAAGTGCTTATCTACAAGCTAAAATTGCCGCGCGACTAAAAGTGCTAGAAGAGCAACTCGAATTAAGAGATGAATTGCAATGATCACTTTTTCAAAAGCGTATGAATTTATCCAGCAATTCCCACTGCCTTTTATTGCGGCGCTGGGATTACTGGCAGGAATCATTGCTCAATTGATTTTAGGGATGCCCACACAGGCCCATGTAATTTGGTTTGCCACTTTATTGGTTTGCGGCGTGCCCTTAGTCTTGACCACGGTATGGGGCGTTGTGCGCGGTCAATTTTCTGTGGACATTATTGCTGCTTTAGCCATTATTACCGCATTTATTATGAATGAAGCCTTTACCGGCGCAGTATTAGTATTAATGCAATCCGGTGGGCAAGCCATGGAAAAATATGGCTTAAAGCGCGCCATGTTTACCCTAGATGCGTTGTTATCCCGTGCCCCTAAAACAGCGATTCGGATGCAGGCGGGCGGGCAAGAAATTATTCCCGTAGGTGAAGTCAAGGTCGGGGATATATTATTGATACGCCCTGGGGAATTAGTCGGCGTAGACGGGACTGTAATCGACGGAGAGGGAGAAATTGATGATGCCGCTATTACGGGTGAGCCTTTTGTCCGGTTTGTTAACAAGGACAAGGTGTTATTAAGCGGCAGTATTTTGGTCAATGGCGCACTCACTCTACGTGCAGATAAAACTACCGAAAAAAGCCAATACGCAACCATTGTAAAATTAGTGCAGCAAGCGCAGCAAGAAAAAGGCTCAATACAACGTTTAGCCGATCGTTACGCAATCATTTTTACGCCCCTGACTTTACTGATTGCCGCAATAGGATTTGCGATCACCCAGGAAGCCATTACTATTCTTGCGGTATTGGTGGTGGCAACGCCCTGTCCTTTGATTTTAGCCACACCCGTTGCGGTATTATCCGGTGTTAATCGTGCCGCCAAAGCGGGCATTATCGTAAAAGGCGGTGCGCCGCTAGAAAAACTTGCGGCAGTGGATGTGGTGGTACTGGATAAAACCGGGACCTTAACACAGGGGATCCCGGTGATTGATAACATTGTCGTCTTCCCCGGTGCCGCTTATTCAACGGATGAGGTATTATACTGTGCTGGGATTATTGAACAACAATCCTCTCACGCGGTCGCTAAAGCCACCACAAAAGCGGCAATAGAAAAATTCCCTCAATTACCCCAACCCACGCAAATTCGCGAAACACCGGGCGCAGGGGTAATAGGCGATTATGAAAATAAACCGATTGCAGTCGGGACCGCCGATTACATTCAATCACAGCTTACCCCCGAGCAGGTGCCCGCCTATCTTACGTTTATGCAAACTTTTGCGCATGAAGAAAAATTAATGTCTGTGATTGCAATGAATGGGCAATGTTTAGGTGTGATTTTCTTTGTGGACGCGCCACGGCCTAAGGCCATTGAGATGATTAGCGCTTTACGACGTATGGGCATTAAACATATCGTCATGCTAACGGGTGATAATCCCCGTAATGCCCATCGAATCGCGCAAGCGTTGGGGATCACGATGTATCGCGCCGGCCTGCATCCCGAAGATAAAGTCGCCGTCCTTAAAGAAATCAGCGCACGGCATCATCATACCTTGATGGTCGGCGATGGCATTAACGATGCGCCTGCGCTGGCCAGCGCCTTTGTCGGCATGGCTATGGGCGCACAAGGCGTTGCCATTGCGGCGCAAGCTGCAGATATCGTATTACTCGAAGATAATATCGAGGGCGTCGTATCGGCCTTAGCCATCGGTCGTCGCATGCTATACATAGCTAAACAAGGGATTTGGATAGGCATGGGCTTAAGCCTCTTACTCATGTGCATCGCCGCATGCGGGCTTATTCCCCCTCCAGTAGGCGTAGTCCTGCAAGAAATTATTGATGTGACGGTGATCTTTAATGCCTTGCGCGCCAGAAAGTAAAATAACTTTCAAAAATGGCGGTATCGCTATTCTTGTGCTAAACATTTTTATGCCTACAAGAATTTTTTTAATCACTAGGGAGGGTGAGTAGCGATTATGGCGGATAGAAGACTACAAGTGTTTCATGCAGTGGCAAGGCTCCTAAGCTTTACCCGTGCTGCCGAAAATCTGCAAATGACCCAACCTGCGGTGACCTTTCAAATTAAGCAACTTGAAGATCAGCTTAATGTGAGATTGTTTGACCGCTCTCATAACCGTATCAATTTGACTGAGGCGGGTCGGCTAGCGTTTGATTACGCGGGACGCATTTTTGGCTTATATGGCGAAATGGAAAATTCAATCCGTGAAGTCACGGGTGAAGTCAGTGGTGTGTTGCGGATAGCCGTGGGTAATTCTGCGGCGCAATACATGTTAACCCCGATACTGTCTGCTTTTGGCCAACAATTTCCTGCGGTACAAATTCGTTTAGACGTGGGTTCGGTGGCGCAAGTGATCTCCATGGTCGAAAACAGTTTTGCCGATGTCGGTATTGTTGAAATGCCGGTGAACAATAAAAAATTGATCACTAAAGTCCATAATGAAGCACACTGGCGGTTTGTGGTGGCAGCTAGCCATCCGCTTGCGCGCATCAATCAAATTACTCCGGAAATTTTAGAGCAACAAACTTGGATCATGGCGAGTGACTCTGCAGATGCACGAGAAATTGTGAATCAGTATATGAGTGATGCGGGCATCGACTTAACACGCTTACGCATTATGATGGAAATGGGTAGTTTTAGTGCGATTAAACATGCGGTTGAAGCCGGTCAAGGCGTCGCTTTATTGCCACACGTTGCTATCCATAAAGAATTAAAATTAGGCAGTCTTGCTTCTCCGCCGTTATCTATCCCGTTAATTCAGGGGCTGTCTTTCATTTATAAACAACAAAAATTTCCTTTGAAAATTGTAGATGAGTTGTTAAACTTGACGAAACAAGTGAACGCGACTAAAAAACACGCCTCGGCCTGTGCTGAAGAATTGGCGTAATTTAAGCGCTAAAAGGAAAGTTTATGTTTGAAGTATTAAAAGGCTATTACCATCGTCACTTTACTGATCCTGAGGCGGTGGTCTTAGCGCTTTTTCTCTTGGTCAGTTTTCTATTTTTATTTTTTTTCGGTGAAATGCTAGCGTCGGTATTTGCTGCACTGGTGATTGCATTTATTCTCGAATGGCTGGTGAATAAACTAGAAGGCCTACATATGCGACGGGGTTACGCCATCGCTATTGTGTATTTTGGTTTTTTAAGTATCTTGGCATTTACTGTATTTTTTCTTCTGCCCTTGTTGTGGCAACAAATCATCCATCTGATCGAAGAAATGCCGGGTATGATCTCCCATTGGCAGCAACAACTTTTGTTATTACCCGTGTATTATCCTGAACTTATATCTGAACAGCAGATCAATGATTTTATAGATACGATGCGGCCGCAAATGGTGCATTATGGGCAACGTGTTTTGTCTTATTCAGGGACGCTCGTGCCGTTGTTTGCAGGCGTAGTGGTCTATTTTGTTTTACTGCCCTTAATGATATTTTTTATGCTCAAAGATCGTGATTTGATTACGCATTGGGTGCTAAGTTTTTTACCTAGAGACCGTCGCCTCATCGAGAATGTTTGGGATGAGGTGTATGGGCAGTTCGGGAATTATGTGCGTGGAAAGGTAGCAGAAGTATTGATAGTCGGCATTGTAAGTTGGATATTGCTTGCATTTATGGGTTTAAATTATGCAGGGCTTATTGCCTCTATTATTGGTGTATCGGTATTAGTCCCGTATGTCGGCCCCATCGTGGCCACAATCCCGTTAGCGGTGGTGGCTTATTTTCAATGGGGTTGGGGCATGAACTTTTTTTATGTCGTAGTCGGTTACGGTGTGCTCCAAGCTTTAGATGGCAATGTATTAGTTCCCATCTTATTCTCTGAAGTCGTGAATTTGCATCCGCTTGCGATTATTATTGCAGTGATTTTCTTTGGTGCGTTATGGGGAGTGTGGGGCGTATTTTTCTCCATTCCTTTGGCCATATTAATTAAAGCAGTGATTAATGCCTGGCCTTAGTTTAAATCAGATCAGAGTGCGCGGGCTGCAGCTAATACTACTGCGGCATGCTCAGTGACACGCACTTTTCG
>Ga0206861_1034_pt1 | contig 34934 bp, 31 predicted proteins | sample Alteio_BWOrgCont_45_FD_152617 | JGI IMG/M metagenome (GOLD analysis project Ga0206861, IMG submission 152617) | Enriched cells from forest soil in Barre Woods Harvard Forest LTER site, Petersham, Massachusetts, United States -... | ecosystem: Environmental > Terrestrial > Soil > Temperate forest >... | reverse complement strand
TTGAAGTAAACAATAAGCCATGGGAAAATGTAAATGCTACTTCAGTTCCTCCAATGATGACTCCACCACCAATCCCTAGCTCGTTCCAGGAACCAGCTCAGGAAGAAAGAGTGGAAATGAGTGATCCTGTATTTACTGAAGAACAAAGGAAGAAAGCACAAGAGAGGATTGAGAAGCTTAAGCAATTAAGCTACAAACTTAAGACTCCTGGTGCTTTAAATGAAATGGAAAACGAACCGGCGTATAAAAGAAGAAATATAGAGTTGGGCGATACCCCACATTCTTCGGAGTCTAATGTATCGAGATTTACGCTTTCGGAAGGAGAAGGAAATAAGGGAGAGTTGCGTCAGAACAACTCATTCTTGCACGATAATGTCGACTGAGGTGGAGTTATGTAATTAAGGTTAATATCGGGTTAATACGGACCGGCGCCTTTGGTTGGGCGCCGGTTTTTTATTGCCATAAATAGACCCAAAAAATCTTGAGATTTCAAGCCGAGTATTCAGCTAAGTATTTATAATGCGCGGTGAGCTTGCCATCCTTGCAAATAGAGGCACGCTCTATAATACCTTCTTTATCTTCAATAAAGGCCGATGGAATTACTCTATCCATAAGTTCTTTCCCAAAATCTTCTGATGCCTCACGAGGTAATTCGCAAGGTAGGTTATCAACTGCCATTATAGTTATCGATGTCTTACTAAAAGGAATATCAAGTTGTTCGGTAAGCGGATTATACCCATAAAAAGGTTCAGCTATGGTACTTGCTTTAAGTGTGCTAGGCACCGAACCATTAATATCACAAGTTATATCGGCTATTTCGCTAATATGGAAATTAGATACCTTCATTTGGTCTTTCGTGAAAAGTACCGGTGCATTTACATCCCAAAAGTGGGCGGTTATTAAAAGGTCGCACTCTTTGGTATAAGGCAAAAAGGTCGAGAAATATTTTTCAGGATGCGAATAAAAGTCCTTGGAATTCCATGAAGAGCCATCTTTTGCCTGATAATAATCCTTAGAGTGTAATTGGCAATAAACAGGCTCACGGTACGAGCAATGTAAAAATTCATAAGGAGTTATTTTACGAATCTTCAACATCCCCAGAGTTTCTATGACACCATTGGCAACACGTCCGCCACCGGTAACCAATATTTTCATATTAGGCAGGCGAACACGTTCCAGTTCTTCTTCCAATTCTTCGCGGTCGCGGCATTGGTATGCCGGTTTTATATCGAATAAGTTATAGCGCTTGCCATATCCTAAAACACCATTATAGGCGCCTATTATACCTGCATAGCGGCCAAAGCCTATAATACGGTTATGTTCTTTATCGGTAAGGCATTCATAATCTATAAGCTGTATCTTTTTCGCCAGCATAGCCTTCAGCATCTTGGCATTATACGGCTGTTTTTTAATAGTATGCGAAAAAATGAAATACTTCTTGCCTTCAATTATCTTATCGATAGGTACTTCCTTAAGACCCATTAAAATATCGCAATGGCTAAGGTCGTCAGTCATGGTTAGGCCAAACGATTCATATTCAGCATCGGTATAGCAGCGGGTATTAGACCGTTGTACAGATATCTCTAATTGAGGATAGGTACGTAACAGTTCACTACATTGTAATGGAGTAAACGCCACACGCTTTTCAGGTGGAATTTTCTCTTCACGGAGTATACCAAGCTTAATTTTTTGCATAATCTTTAGTTCAAGGCATGCAAATATAAGACAGGTTTGGTATGTAGTCAAAATTCAGCCCCAAACCCCTAAAGGGGCTTTAAAACATATGCCTAAGTTTGTTTATTCAAGGCCCCTTTAGGGGTTTGGGGTGTTGGCATGATGTTTGTCATTATCCTCCTTTATACATTATGCGTAAATTAGCCTTCTAATTAAAAAGTTTGAAAGCTAATAAGCAATATTCCCGAGCTCTGCTCATATTTTACATACTTGTAATATATGTGCTGGTGCAGTTTTTATGGTGGACTTACCATATGGCTGAACAAAGTAGGGAGATTTATGCTCAACACCTGTCCATTCCTAACTTGAGTGATTTAGCCAAAGAAGCATTGCATAGACAACTGGTTGGCAAATACTATATGATAATGGGTGAGGGCAGTGTGTTTTTACTGCTTATGCTTATTGGTATAGCACAGGTGCGTAAAGCATTCAAAAAGGAATCAGAGTTATTAGCAAGACAAAAGACCTTTTTACATTCAGTAACGCATGAATTTAAATCGCCGGTAGCATCGTTACGGTTACAAATAGAAACCTTATTGAAGCGTAACTTGAGTACTGAACAACAGCAACTTGCCTTGAATAATGCATTAGAGGATACCGATAGACTAGACCAGTTGCTGGAGAAAATTTTGGTGGCAGCCCGCATTGATAATGGAGAAGTGCCCATTTATCCTGAAAAGATAAACGTGTCGGAAGCACTTAAGAACGGAATAAATAAAGTGTTGCGTACACACCCACACCGGGATATTAGAGAGAATATAGAGGAAGGTATTTATGCTAAAATAGACCCATGGGCCTTTAATTCGGTAGTGAATAACCTGGTGGAGAATGCACTGATATACTCACCTAAAGATAGGCCGGTGGAGGTTGAGCTGAAGAAGAATGGTAGCATGACGGTATTACATATAAAAGATGAAGGCCCGGGCATACCAATGGATGAACGTAGAAAGATATTCCAGAAGTTTTACCGAATGAGTACGTCAACAGGGTATAAAGGAACGGGACTGGGTCTTTATCTGGTTGATTATTTTGTAAAAAAACATAATGGTACTATTATAGTAAAAGAAAACTCTCCGAACGGAAGTATATTTGAAGTTGTTTTAGAAACAGTTTAGAATTAAAACTATGAAAGATAAAAAGAAAGTAGCCCTTATAATACTCGATGGATGGGGCATAGGTGATGGTTCGAAATCGGATGCCATCGCAAATTCACGCACTCCATTTGTAGATAGTTTATACAAACAATATCCACATTCAACCCTTCGCACTTCGGGTGAAGATGTAGGATTACCTAATGGGCAAATGGGTAATTCGGAAGTAGGACACTTAAATATTGGCGCAGGTAGAGTGGTGTATCAGGATCTTGTACGCATAAGTAAAGATGTAGAAAATCACATGTTAGATACTAACCCTGTGTTGATAGAAGCTTTGCAATACGCTACAAAGAATAAAAAGAATGTCCACCTAACGGGTCTTGTATCTGATGGCGGAGTTCATTCACACCTAAACCATTTAATGGCATTGTGTGATATCGCTGCTGCCAATAAGTGTCAGGGAATATATATACATGCTTTTACCGACGGACGTGATACTGATCCGCAAAGCGGACTAAGGTTTATGGAAACATTGAGCAAACATATTGCCAATGGCCCGGCCAAAATTGCTTCGGTAATTGGGCGCTACTATGCAATGGATAGGGATAAGCGTTGGGAACGCGTAAAGCTGGCTTACGATTTGATGGTTCATGGTAATGGCAGACGAAGCACAGACGTACTAGCTGCAATACAAGAATCGTATGCTGAAGGCATTACAGACGAATTTATTAAACCTGTTGCAATTGCAGATATTGAAAGTAATATGCTGCCGCGCATTATGGAAGACGATGTGGTAATATGTTTCAACTTCCGTACCGACCGTTGCCGAGAAATAACTCAAGTGCTTACCCAGCAAGATATGCCTGAGATGGCGATGAAAACCATTCCGCTTGATTATATTACCATGACGACCTATGACGAAAAATATAAGGACGTTAAGGTATTGTATCATAAAGATGATTTAAAAATGACATTGGGTGAAGTATTGGCCAATGCAGGTAAATCACAAATACGTATTGCAGAGACAGAGAAATACCCGCACGTTACTTTCTTTTTCTCAGGTGGAAGAGAAGATGTGTTTAAAGGGGAAAGCCGCATTATGATTCCTTCACCCAAGGTGGCAACCTATGACTTGCAACCCGAAATGAGTGCGCCGGGAGTAGCCGATGCTATTATTGCTGAACTTAAAAAAGGAGAAGTGGATTTTGTGTGCCTTAATTTTGCCAACCCCGATATGGTGGGACACACCGGTGTGTATAGTGCTATTGTAAAAGCAGTAGAAACAATAGATACTTGCTTGCAAAAAGTAATTGAAGCTGGATTACCAGAAGGATATTCATTTATTATTATCGCCGACCATGGTAATGCCGATCGTGCCATTAATACTGACGGTACACCTAATACGGCACACAGTACTAACCCGGTGCCATGTATAGTTATAGATAAGGATTTTAAGAAAGTTACCGAAGGCCGTTTAGCTGATATTGCCCCTACTGTTTTAAAAATAATGGGTATAGATCAGCCAAAGGAAATGACAGGACATAGTTTGGTATAAAGTAATTTTATCTACGGTATAATTTTTACTTTTGCTTAAAATAACCACTTTATGAAAAAATATTTTATTGCAGCTTATTCAATACTATGTATTGGAATGGCAAATGTGAATGCACAGATCAGTGTAATTCATAATTTTAATGATACCTTAGGGAGATATCCGATCGGTTCTCTGACACTTTCAGGGAATAGATTATTTGGCATGACCAGCCAGGGAGGAGCAAAAGATTCTGGCTGTATATTTTCTATCAATAAAAATGGTAGCGGATATAAGGATATTTGTGACTTCAATGGTAAAAATGGAGCGCATCCTATAGCAGACCTTGTTGTTTCTGGCAATACATTATATGGAATGACTTTCGAAGGTGGGGCAAATCAGTATGGTTGTATTTTTTCAATTGATACCAATGGAAGCGGATATAAAGACTTACATGATTTTAATACTTCACCGGTATATATCCTGAGGCCTCTCTAACTCCTCTTGGTAATAAGTTATATGGAGCAGCGGCTCAAGGTGGTGCTAATACTGTGGGCTGTTTGTTCTCTATTAATACCAACGGAAGCGGATATAGAGACATATATGATTTTGACACCTACAGCGGTGTAAACTCATTATCTAACTTTGTTATATCAGGTCATAAGATGTATGGTATGGCATCGAGCGGAGGAGATTCGGGCTATGGAACAATTTTTTCGGTTGACACAAATGGGCTTGGTTTTAAAGTGTTACTTGACTTTAATGATTCAAATGGCGCTTACCCGTATGGGTCTCTGATACTTTCAGGGAAAGTACTTTATGGTATGACAACGGAGGGAAGTAGTCTTCTGGGTGATGGCAATGTGTTTTCAATTGATACTAATGGAAGTAGTTTTAAGAAGCTACTTAACTTTAATGGTATTAATGGTGAATCACCTTACGGTTCTCTTACACTCTCCGGTGGTATATTATATGGCTTAACCCCATTAGGCGGTGGTAAGGACAGTGGTAATATATTTTCTATTGATACGAACGGGAATAATTATAGGAACATATTAAACTTCGACGGAGCAGATGGATGGAATCCTTACGGTTCGTTGATACTTTCTAATGGTGTGCTATATGGAATGACTGCAAATGGTGGATCGGAGGGATATGGAGTTATTTTTGGAGCGAAAGATACTGTAACCGGAATAAACGAGTTGACCGTAAATTCTGAAGAGGTGAAATTATATCCCGATCCGAACAACGGACAATTTACAATACAGTCGTCGGTTGTTGGTGAAAGGTTGCTTGTTAATATTTATAATGTAATAGGAGAGGAAGTATATTCTGAATATACGAACTCTAACTCATCGATATCAGTTAGTTTGAATTCTCAACCTAATGGAGTATACCTTTATAGGATTCTTACACAAACAGGCCACTTGGTTTCAAGCGGAAAATTTGTAATTCAGAATTAAGGTAGATGCTCTGCATATAAAAGATGCAGATGATTGCAACTATTAAGCTACTGAAGTCCTAGGGAAAGCAGTCCTGTCAACCAGGTTTTCCCAAGCAGTTATATCGAGAAGGCGGTTACGCACCTTGTCGTAAATAACATCCACCTTAAGGTCGTTAAGCTTATAATAGAATCCTTTCTGCATTACGTGGTCCTGGTAAATATCAATCAGCTTGCCTTGGCCAAATATAAGTTTGCTTCTTTCTGACAGGGGTAATGCATTAAATTCTTTTGTAAGCATGTGTATGAATGTTATTTTCCAAATGTAAGATATTAAAAATGGAAAGCACTATTAAATTTTCTTTTTGTTGATAACAATTCTACCTGTATCAGTTTAGGTGGAATTTATTGCAAGGCATTAGTGATGGTATAAAAAAATACAGCAGCCCCCTTTGGCTGCTGTATTAAACAAAAAACAAAAAACTACCTGTTATTTACAAATTTGGCTGCGGGGTAGTACGCAGGTAAGGCTTAATAACCTTGTGTCCTTTCGGGAACTTGGCTGCAATATCTTCGGTCTTAATGCCCGGAGATACCACTACATCTTCACCAAAATTCCAGTCGGCGGGTGTAGCCACGCTGTAGTTAGCGGTAAGTTGTAATGAGTCTAAAACACGGATGATCTCATCGAAGTTCCTTCCAGTAGATGCAGGATAGGTAATAATAAGTTTCACCTTTTTATCAGGCCCAACAATATATACCGAGCGAACAGTGAACTTATCTGATACTTCCGGATGAATAGCATCATACAGTTTTGCAACTACAAAATCGGGGTCGGCTATAATAGGAAAGTTGACGGTCGTCTTTTGGGTTTCGTTAATGTCGTGTACCCAAGCCTCATGGCTTTGTATAGGGTCTACACTCAACGCAATAACCTTAGTATTACGCTTATCGAATTCGGGTTTAAGTTTAGCTACTCTGCCCAGTTCGGTAGTGCAAACAGGTGTAAAGTCAGCAGGATGCGAAAAGAGTACTCCCCATTTATCGCCCAGCCATTCATGAAATTTGATTTGACCTTCTGTGGTCTGCGCTGTAAAATCTGGCGCAATGTCTCCGAGTCTAAGTGCCATTGGTTGTTTAGTTTTTAAGGTTAATAGAAATTATTGATTTGTTTATGCACGTGCTTTAGATAGAAAAGGCAAAATAAAAAAAGTATAAATAACACATCCCAGGCAAAAGCCTTTAAAGCTTTCGAGGCCTGCACATATAAGTAATACACCCGCTAATAAATAAGCAGCCACATCGTAATGGAACCACAACAGCCCAGCAATAGCAATGCTAAACAAAAGGCCTATGCCTGCGGCAAACTTTTTAGGAGCTGCATCGGTTGGCTTTTCATCGAGCCCCAGATAATCAGAGGAACGACAGGCTAAATACTTAAGCGGGCTATAACGTCCATTGGTAAATGCACGTAAAAAGAAATCAGCAGCGAGTAATGCAATTAGAATGGGTAATTTAAAATACGCACCTGTTACAACTACCAATATGGTAAAGAAAGCCACCACTCTGGCGATGTTCTCGGTTACCTTTTCTGCCGATATGGGGCAGGTTATTACTGCTTTGCTCATAGTTCATTTTTTGTTTGAGGGCACAAATATATATAATGTCTATATATTTAGTAGATTTTATAAAATATTTTTTAGATCACCCTATTTCTTTTTGCTTTTCAGGGCTTTAAGACGGTCTTCTTTTTTTAGAATATCGGCCAGGGTAGTTTCAGAAAGTATTTTAAGTGTAGCATCGCGCACTTCTATAAAGGTTTGGCGAATGCCACAAGTCACTTCATCGGTACAATCCTCACAACGCTCATAAAAATTTAAACTAACACAAGGCAGCATAGCAATGGGTCCATCAATACTGCGAAGCACACGAGCCAATATAATATCCTTAGGTTTCATTAATAAATAATAACCACCACCAATGCCGATCTTACTCTTTAATACGCCTTGTTTGCGCAAATCAAGCAATATAGTTTCAAGAAACTTCTTAGGTATCTTTTCCTGTTCAGCAATTTCCAAAATGGTCATAGAGCCATTGTCGCCATTACGCGCCAGGGCTACCAGGGCCTTCATTGCATATTTCGTTTTTTTGGAAATCATTGGTTGCTTTTATTTATCACCTAAAAAATCACTCACAATCTTTTCCGCTTCTTTATATGCTTTATCCAACTCTATATTATATACCATTTTATCGAACTGTGGTGCAAACGATAGCTCGAGGTTAGCCTTGCCAATACGCTGCTCCAATATTCCGGGAGACTCCGTGTTCCTGTCCCTAAGGCGCTGCATTAATGTTTCAACCGAAGGTGGTTGTATAAAAATGGTAATAGATTGTTCAGGGAAATGCTTTTTAAGATTGAGAGCGCCTTTTACATCAATATCGAATATTACATGTCTGCCCGCTTTCCATAACCTTTCAACTTCACTTCGCAATGTGCCATAAAAGCTACCGGGATAGACCTCCTCCCACTCAATAAAATCGCCTTTGTTTATTTTTTCTTTAAACTGTTCTTGTGTAAGGAAATAATAATCTTCTCCATCACGTTCATTAGGGCGCATTGGTCTGCTACATGCAGAGATAGAAAAAGCAAGGCGAGGAAAAACACCCAGCAGGTGCCTTACAATGGTGGTTTTACCCGTACCTGACGGCCCTGCAACAATAACTAACTTACCCGATGAAACAATACTCATAATATGTTCAGCAACTGTTCTTTTATTTTTTCAAGTTCATCTTTCATTTCCACCACGTGCCTCTGTATCTCTGCGTCGTTAGCCTTTGAGCCAATTGTATTTATCTCGCGGCCTATTTCCTGCACTATAAAGCCAAGTTTTCTGCCACCGTTAGGCTCATTCATAGTTGTGCGGAAATAATTACAATGGTTTCGCAAACGTGTTTTCTCTTCATTAATATCGAACTTCTCAATATAATATATGATCTCCTGCTCAAACCTATTCATATCTGCTGAACGGCCATTCAATCCCTCATTGATCTTCGCAAGTAATCGCTCCTTTAATTTTTCAATACGCGATGGGTCATGTTTATCTATCTTCTTCTCATTACCTTCTATTACAGCAAGGTGCGATTCAATATCCTTCTTCAACGCCTTGCCTTCCTGTTGCCTGAATTTACTTACCATTTCAGCCGCTTTCTTCACCAATACCAGCACAGCTTCCAGTTCTTTCTTCTCAGCTTTCTCTTCCGATTTAAATATATCTGGCATTCGTAATATCAAAGGCAAATATTGTGTGTTCTTCTCATTAAGGTCTTTTGCAAGTGCCTTGAACTCCTTTGCATATTCCTTAGCAAGCGTTTTATTGAGCATTATTTTGCTCTTGTTCTCGGTTCCTGCAATGTTTATATACAGGTCTACCTTACCCCTGTCTAATAAGCCTGGGACTAATGTACGCAGTTCTGGTTCGAGCCCGTAATATGAATGAGGCAAGCGCATGTTAAGGTCGAGTTGCTTACTGTTCAGAGAACGTATCTCCACGTCAACCGTCTTTCCGCCTATTTGTCCAGACGCTTTACCGAAGCCTGTCATTGATTGTAACATATGCTAATTTTTTTCAAATATAATAATAGAGGGCAGATTTACCTAGCGGCATCCTGTCCGGCCAATTCTTCCGATTTTTTCTTCTTACGACTAAGGCCAACCAAATAAATACCAAATATGATAAATACTGCCGATAATACTTTGCGTGTATCAATATTATCAAGTCCCATACTTATTGCAATACCAGCAGCAATAAGCGGTTGCAGGTATATATATGTACTTGCAATTGATGGGCTGAGTTCCGCCAGAGCATATGTATTTAAAAAGTATGCAAAATATGTACTGGCCACTATTACATACGCTATACATAACCAGGCATTAAAACTAACCGCATGAACATCAAGCTTTTGCAGTTCGGGCCAGCCGAAAGGAAGTACATATAAGGCGCCAAAAGCAAATACCCACCTAACCACGGTAACCGTTTTGTACTTTATCATCAATGGCTTAACCATAACTAAGTATATGGCCCACGAAATACAATTAATAAGAATCATAATATCTCCCCGGTGAACCGATATCTCTTTACCGAAAAGCAACAACAACGCAGCGCCTATGGTGCCGGACACAATACCTGCAAGCCTGACGGGTGGCAACTTTTCCCTGAGAAAAAGTATTTCGAGTATTATAACAAATATGGGGTTGAGTATCATTATAATGGAAGCATTGATTGGTTTACTTTCGTAAAGGCCCTTAATAAAAAACAATTGGTTGAGCGCAACACCAAATACACCAAGCAGCAACAATTTGATAAAATCTTTTCTGTCTATCTTTTCCTTGGGGAGGAAAAAACTGGTTGTCCAAAAAAGAATCATCGAGAACGCTGCACGTAACAACACCAATGCATAGGGTTGAATATCATGACCTATAATAGATTTGGCAATACTATAATTAGCGCCATATATAACATTAACGCCAAGCAGGGCAAGATGAGCTTTAACAACTCTATTCATAAATACCTAGTACATCAATTAATTGACCGTTCATTAAATATAATAAAGCCAACATGGAAAAGTACAGTAAGTTTATCATTGGTTAGTGTGGAGTTATCGAAATAATTGAGACTCACACTTACAGGCCCAATAGGAGAATGATACACCAATGCCGCCGTACCAACATACTGCTTCGTAGCCAAAGGAACCCCATATACAGCAGCATTACTAGCATTTTGAATAGCCTGATAAGGCAAAAATATGTATCCTTCGAAACGCAAATCGAATTTTGGGAGAAAACTTATAATAACCTTGGGACCACCGGCAGCATAGTTGAACGCCCTGTATTTAGGCAGAAACATTGTCTCCATTTCGGGGGTTGGTTGAAAAGCAGGAGCCATTAAAGCTGTAGCATAATAATTACTGAAATAGGTTTGCAATGCGTGTCCGAAAGAAAAAGTATTCGAATAAACACCCTCAGCATAAAAACCCAGACGTATTAGTCCCTTACCCAAAAAGTATTCATCAAAACTAATTTTGGCCTGCAACCAATTATGCTGTTTCACAATAGTATCTTTATCAGTTTCCTGCGAACCCGGATAATATTTTTCAGTACCGGCTATCCACTGCACATGCGCCTGAAACCTATGTCCTGTAGTGGCGTATTCCTTATCGTTAAGCGTGTTCATATCGAACCGAACATAACCGGTAACAGCACCAAACTGGGTTTGATCTGCAGTATCACTCGACTTGAAATTATTTGTAGGAAAGTATGTACTATTGATATTTGTATAACTGCCGCCAAGTATCAACTTAGATGTACCTCCGATTGGAACTCCCATATCTATCCTACCAAACCCTTCATATTGTATAAGGTACGGTGGAAGCACATCTTCGAAAAATGCGGTGCTACTTGTAAAATAATCAAAACGGTTATAAACAATTGCAGGCTCAAAATATATAGGAACAGCCGTTGGCAAGTATACACGGCCAGAACCCAAAACAGATGTATATAACTTACCAAAATATGTGTTTGCATTCAACTGAACTTCTTCACTTCCTAATAAATTATATTGTAAGCCAACATAACCTTCGCTAATGGGCAGGTTAGATACAACGCCTCCAAAACCAATTTGAAAATGCTTCTCCTTTCTAACAGACATCTCTAACTTATAATATCCTGTAGTATCGTTATAATCTGCCAGGGGGTAGGTACTATGTACATTTTGATCGGTAGCAACTTTAAAGTAACCGGGTGCCACTTTTTCAATAGACAGCGTTTTATTTTCGCCAAATATTACACTTCTCAAATATTGTTCCTGATGTAAGTTCAGTCCGTGAAATACAAGCTTATTGAAAATAAGAGGATGCTCTTTCTTTTCAAAATCTTCCCTGCGCTTTTGCAATTTGGCATCATTTTCTCTCCGATCAATCATTTTTATAAGAGCAGGTATTTGTCGCAAAGTCGCTATATACCCGCTATCAATAAGGGCTTTAGGGTTATTGGCAGTCAGTATGCCTGCTTCCACATCCGGAATTATTATCATCCCTTTGCCCGGCAAGGAATAATTGGTCTTGGTCATTAACATGTTCTTTATAACTGATAAAATATTATCGTCCGACGGTGGTTGAATGTTACCAGACACGTTACTACCAATTATAATTTCCGGATTAAAATCCTGTTGCATAATATCTGCCGGGAAGTTATTATACAGTCCGCCATCAAACAACATATGGCCGTCAATTGAAATTGGTTTCAAGTAAAATGGATATGAAATAGAAGCACGGACCGCCTGACCTAAATTTCCTGTGTTAAATATGTAGGGTTTCTTTGCAACTATATCGGCAGCCACACAACGGAAAGGAACGAACAGGCTATCGAAGCTATTGTGTGCTGCAGATGAAGCTGTGGAGAAGTACTTCATAATAGCAAAATCAATAGGTACCGGAGAAACCAGTTGGGTAGGGATGCTGGTAATAAGGCTAGTATCTAATGAAAAATGGAAATTTATCCACGATGCTTCGAGTGAACCCTGTTTAAAATAATAAGCATATTTGCCATTAATTACACCTGTGGCAATTTCACTAAACTCTTTAGAAGTAACAAGGTCCTCCATTTGCTTTGGGGTGTACCCAGCGGCATATAAAGCACCAATAAATGCCCCCATCGAAGTACCCGTAATATAATCAATGGGTATATGGTTTTCTTCAAGGGCTTTTATTACGCCAATATGAGCAATACCACTTGCACCACCACCGCTAAGCACCAAGCCAACTTTTTGGCTATACGCAGGCATGGTTAACAGAACAATAAATAATACGAGTAAAGAGTAGTATTTGCCTTTTGTCATAATTGTCTTACAACAGTCAAATTTACAGATTATTGCAAACACCCAGCACTTTTGTGAAATAAGCCGGTGCATCTAATAACCTCGAGCCGTACCAGGAGAAGTATTCGCCATCAACCAATACAATTTTAGCATTAGGGCATATTCGCTTGAATTCCTCTATATGCTTGGTTGAGAAAGGGAAAGGCTCTGATGAAAGCATTATTACCTCAGGATTAAGTCTCTTAAGGTCATCTTCACTAACTTCAGGGTATCTGCCTTCATTATTCTCAAATAAATTCCTTAGTCCGCAATGAGTCATCATGCTATTTATAAAGGTGTCGTGTCCGGCTGCCATATATGGGCTTCGCCATATAAAGTATGCTGCACTTCGGACTGGCTTCTTTAGTGCTTTGAGTTTTTTAAATTTTGCTTGAACATCTTCAATAAGCTTACTTGCTTTATCTATCTTGCCTGTAACTTCTCCAATACCATTCATCATACTAATGGCATCGTTAAGGTTATGTATATCGCTCATCCAAACAGGGTATTCCTGCATCAATTGCTTTATTTGAACTTCTTCGTTCTCTTCCTTGTTGCCAATAATCAGATCGGGTTTAAGGGCAGCTATCTTTTCAAAGTCCAGTTTCTTGGTTCCGCCTACGCGTGTTTTTGAATGAAACCATTCCTTGGGATGGACACAAAACTTAGTTATACCTATTACCTCATCAGTAAGACCTAATGAATATAACAATTCCGTTTGCGAGGGAACAAGAGATATTATCCGTTTAACAGGCCATTCAACACTAATTGTCCGGCCCATTTGGTCTGTAAATTGCTTTATCATAACCTTGACCGATACATTTAGTTAGTGCGTAATTAGCAAAGAGCCTCTACTATATCCTGGCGTGTAATAATATGCACATCACCCAAAGCATCTTTTACTAATACCGCATGATTCTGTGGAGTAATCAGTTGCGAAACTTCTTCTAGCGATGATTCAGGGCTAACAAATGGGAACGGAGCTTGCTTCACTGCTGATACTTTTTCGGTGCCTAATTTTGGATTATCTATCAACTTTCTGAAGACTTCAGTATCATTAAGTGAACCTACAAATGCACTACCACCATTACTAACCGGTACTTGTGAAATGTTATACTTACGCATAAGAGCAACCGCTTCGTGCACTGTATCGCTTTCTTTAACACTTACTAAAGGCTTGTCTTTATGTCTTTCAATTAGCTTGAGCGCAGTAACTTTTTCTTCTGTCAAAAAGCCTCTTTCGCGCATCCAATCATCATTATACATTTTGCCCAAATAGCGCGAGCCATGGTCGTGGAAAATACCAACCACTAAATCACCCTTCTTGAACATGTGTTTCATTTGCAGCATACCCGCCATTAATGAACCTGATGAGTTACCTGCCAATATACCTTCTTCACGGGCTATACGGCGTGTCATAATAGCTCCGTCCTTATCGGTTACTTTTTCAAAATGGTCAATAACATCAAAGTTCACGTTCTCCGGTAAAAAGTCTTCGCCAAAACCTTCAGTAATGTATGGGTAAATTTCATTCTTATCAAAAATGCCAGTCTCTTTGTACTTTTTAAATACCGAGCCGTAGGTATCAATCCCCAACACTTTTATATTAGGGTTCTGTTCTTTTAAATATTTACCAATGCCCGATATGGTTCCGCCTGTACCAACGCAGCATACAAAGTGAGTTATCTTTCCTTCCGTTTGTTTCCATATTTCAGGGCCTGTTGTTTCGTAATGCGCCTGGCTATTCGAAGGATTATCATACTGGTTAGGTTTCCATGAATTAGGAGTTTCGCTTACTAATCTGGATGAAACTGAATAATATGAACGGGGATCTTCAGGCTCCACGTTTGTAGGGCATACAATAACCTCTGCACCAAAGGCACGCAAAGCGTCAAATTTTTCTTTCGATTGTTTATCAGTAGAAGTGAATATACATTTGTATCCCTTAATTACGGCTACAATTGCAAGCCCCATACCTGTGTTACCCGAAGTGCCTTCTATTATAGTATAGCCCGGTTTCAGTTTACCTGCTTTCTCAGCATCTTCAATCATCTTCAGAGCCATACGGTCCTTAATACTGTTCCCCGGGTTAACGGTTTCAATCTTAGCCAATACAGTTGCCGGTATATCCTTTGTAATTCTATTGATCTTTACCAACGGAGTGTTACCTATAAGGTCTAAAACATTATTGTAGTACGACATAATTTGCTCAGTTTTATATATGTTACAAATATAATAAGATGGCAGAATAAGAAGTAGTTTTTTGATTTCTTAGAACCAAAGCAAGCTGGCTAAATTTTGGTAGATTTGCTTTTAAAGTATTCTCATGCCAAAATACACAGGAACTCTTCATTCTAAACTGCCCAATGTAGGCACTACCATATTTACTGTTATGTCGCAACTGGCAGCCGAGCACAATGCCATAAACCTTTCTCAGGGCTTCCCGAATTTTGAATGTTCTCCTGAACTGGTTGCCCTTGTTAACCAGTACATGAAAAAGGGACTTAACCAATATTCGCCTATGCAGGGTATTTTGCCTTTGCGCGAAACCATTGCAGCCAAAATGCAGGAATTATATGGTGCCGTTTACAGCCCCGATAAGGAAATTAATATTACCGCCGGCGGAACACAAGCTATTTATGCAGCTATTAGTGCAGTTATAAATGAAGGTGATGAAGTTATTATTATAGAGCCTGCTTACGACTGTTATGTACCTGCTATAGAAATGAATGGCGGCATCCCCATCTTTGTCAAACTGAAAGAGCCTAGTTATACTATCGACTGGAACGAGGTAAAGAAACTGGTCAATCAACGCACCCGAATGATCATCATCAATACTCCCCATAACCCTACCGGTGCAGTAATGACGGCTGAGGATATGAAAATGCTGGAGAACATTACTGATGGCACCGACATTATCATACTAAGCGACGAGGTGTATGAGCATATTATTTTCGATAACCATAAACACCAAAGTGTTTGCCTGTTCCCTAAATTGGCCGAGCGTAGCTTTATTGTTTATTCATTTGGTAAAACATACCATACCACAGGTTGGAAGATGGGTTATGTGCTAGCACCCGAAAGGCTGATGGTGGAATTTAGACGTGTGCACCAGTTTATGGTGTTTTGTGTAAATACACCTCTGCAATATGCCCTGTCCGATTATATGAAGAACAAAGATGCCTATATGCAGCTTGGTAATTTTTACCAGGAGAAGCGAGATTACTTTATAAAACTGATTAAAGGCTCTAAATTTAAGCTGGTACCTGCCGCAGGCTCTTATTTCCAAATGCTTGATTATAGCGGTATAACACAAGAGAAAGATACCGAATACGCAATACGATTAACCAAGGAGATTGGTGTGGCAAGTGTGCCTACATCGGCATTTTACCACGAAGCTATTGATAACAAACAACTGCGCTTTTGCTTTGCCAAAACAAACGAAACATTGGAGAAGGCCGCGGAAAAACTATGTAAAGTATAATGGAAGACCTGAAAGTAACAATAGTACAATCTTCATTGCATTGGGAAGATATTGATGCCAATATTGCATCGTTCACAAAAATGCTTGAAGGAGTTATACCTGAATCGACTGACCTGATAGTACTACCTGAAATGTTTAGCACAGGGTTTACTATGAATGCAGCAAAGCTTGGTGAGAGTATGAACGGCAAAGCAGTAAGCTGGATGAAGAAGACTGCGGCAAAATTGAAGTGTGTTATTACAGGTAGCCTTATTATAAAAGAAAACGACCATTACTATAATAGGCTGGTGTGGATGCGCCCTGATGGCACCACTGAAACCTACGACAAGCGCCACCTTTTTAGAATGGGCGAAGAGACCGACAATTTTACTGCAGGCACTAAACGCATAACAACTGAATTGAAAGGATGGAAAATATGTCCGCTCATTTGTTACGATCTCCGCTTCCCGGTATGGAGCCGTAATGTAAGCAACAATTACGATTGCCTTATATATGTTGCTAATTGGCCCGATGTACGAAGCTACCCTTGGAGGCAATTACTAATTGCCCGTGCTATCGAAAACCAGAGTTACACCATTGGTGTTAACCGTATTGGTGTCGATGGTAAAGATATGGCGTATGAAGGGTACTCAGCTGTTATCGATCCTAAGGGACAAATCATCAGCACAACAAAACCAGGCAAACCTTCGGTTGAAACGGTTACGCTTTCACGCAAAGCACTCGATGATTTCCGCAAAGCATTTCCGGTTGGCTTAGATGCTGATTCATTTTCGTTGACGGTATAGTCACACTGAGCCTGTCGAAGTGTATGCCATTTGTTCACCACAGATTACACAGATATTCACAGTTTTTTTAATTATCACTTTTAGTCATTTACTTTTAACTTTTAGCTCTTCACTTTTCACTTAGCTAAAACCTCTGAACACGGGTTACACTTTTGCATTTTTGGTACCCTTAAACTTATTGATATTCAATAAAATTATTGTGACTAAAATAGGGGTGTTGTGTAACCCACCTTTACGGTTTAGCCCATGCCCTAAAGTTTTTTTACTATTAAACTGAGTGGCGGTTTTTGTCGTTTTCTGTCGTATTGAAATCTTTTATTTATTCCTACCTGAAAAAATAAGAAATAATGTCAGTATTTCAAAAGAACGTAAGAGCAACGTATGCTCTACTACAAAGGTACCTCAACTAGTTACTGGGTCAAATAAAAATCGAATAGGGTTTTCAACAGGTCATCCTCTCTTAAAGTATAATTAATCTTTTTTTATTAAGTTCGCAATAGATTCATTACTCATATTCCTGGTTATGAAAAAATACTTACAAATTGCAATCATTGCAATAGCCGCGTGCATGCTTTGCTCATTCTCGGGTAGCAACGTTACTACAACCGAGTATTATTACTTTCAGTTGACACCTAACAGGCCTGATATGCCTTATTATATTTCTCAAACTCTAGGTATCGATTATGTCGATCATCCGGACTTGATGAAGCAACAGAAGAACTATATTCACGAATTGAATGTAATTGCAACCAAAGACGGGTATGATACGCTACGTAATTTCAAGAAATATATTCCACAGGGTACATACGCCCAAGCTCATTGCGAGGAAATAAGAGTAGCAGCCATAAAAGTATTGAATGCTCAGGGTAAAGATGTTAAATACACCTCCATTTTCTAGTTTATTCTATTCTAACACCAAAGCAAAACTCAACCGATTCTTCGGGAGGAAGAATTATTAAACCATTTTTATTGTCGAATGCATCGGGCGCGCAACTCATGGGCTCAATGGCGATAGAATTACGATGGGGTGGGGTATAGGCCTGTATAAAGTTATAACCATGTTTACCGGTTTGCTGCCAAATAACAATGCACATGTTTTGTTGCTCGTCAATCAAACGTGTTTCTGCAAGTCCTTCTTTATGCTCTAACTCAAAGCAATAATCCAATTTAATATCATTTAATAGCGTCGGAATGGTAAACATATCCTCAGCAACATAGTTGCCTGTAGGTATAAGCGTCTCGCTTAGTTCAAGTTGTTTGCTTTTGGGTAATTGTAGTTTAATGTTATTGATTTTTGTACCTGTGGTAAAGTAAGGATGCCATCCATCGCCGAGTGGCATACTATGTTTGCCGGTATTTGTAACTCGGGTAGTACATGTAATTCTGTTAGATTCAAGGGTGTATTCAATTTCAATATGGTACGGAAACGGAAATCCGGGATAGGTGGATCTGTAATCGGCTTCCAGCGTAAGTTTTGCCTGGTCAGAGGTAATGTGTTCCGATTTTATTGTAAAAGGCATATTCCAGCATAGGCCATGCATAGCGTGCGGTGGCGAGTTTATTGCCAACTGGTATTCTAAGCCATTGAACTGATATTTGCCCTTGTTAATGCGGTTAGGGAAGGGGCTGAGTTTTGCCCCTTGGTAATGGTTCGAGTTCTTTACTGATAGTGTTTCTAATGCCGTATCTCCATCAATTACAGAATGCAGTTTGCCATTCTTTTGCAATACCAGTTCGTTCAGGTTCCCACCAAACTCAGGTACTACAGATAGATACTCTCCGCTCTGTTCATTTACAAGTTTTAGTTTTTGAGTTCCCGATATATGTTCTGTTCGTATGCTATACATAGTTAAGTAGATATTCCTGCTCCGTTTACTGATTGATAAATGTTGATCTCGGTATCAATATTAAATTTCTTTTTATAGGTCTTGCTAACGTGGTAAGTAAATCCGCTTACATCATTCTTTCGCACCAAATTAATTGTGCAGCCTCCAAAACCCCCGCCCATCATACGGCTGCCAATACAGTAGTTTGATAAAAGCGCCTCCTCAACCAAAAAGTCAAGCTCATCGCAACTTACTTCGTAATCATATCGTAACGAATTATGTGAAGCAGTGAGTAGCTTACCCAGTACATCCATCTTTCTGTTTTCGAAAGCGACCAGAGCGGCTTCCGTTCTTTTGTTTTCGGTTACGTAATGCTTAATACGTTTCTTCTGGTTCTTATCTTCAATCAATGCAATGTGTTTCTCTTCAATATCTCGGAAGCCCTTAATGCTTGGCACTTTTTCTTTCAGTATTTCTAATGCGCGTTTTGTTTCCTCCACCCGTTCAGAATATTTGCTGCCAGCCAGTGTGCGTTTTACCTTGGTATCGCATAATACCCAAACATACCCATGAGTGTCTGCATTAATATAGCGATGTGTAAGTGTATTAAAATCTAACAGCATTACTTTGCCTGCAACCGAAAACTGCGAAGCATATTGGTCCAAAAGCCCACTCTTAACACCCAAGTATTGGTGCTCTACCTGCTGGCAAAGTTTTATTAAAGCCAAATTATCTAAGCCCGCATTTGAAAAATGGTTGAGCGCATTCATAAAAGCAACTTCAAGTGCAGCCGAAGACGATACCCCAGACCCGATAGGCACATTGCCGGATATAACAGCATTAAAACCCGAGGAGAGCGGCTTAGTTTGGTTAAACAACAATATACAACCATAAATATATTTCTCCCACGAATTTTTAGGTTCGTATGTTTCTCCTAATGTAAAAGTCATAGTGCCTTTAAAATCGGTGCTAATGACCTTTACCTGTTTACCTGCACTGGCTGCCATGCTTACCGTTACCCAGCGGTTAATAGCGCATGGCATAGATAAGCCCTGGTTATAGTCGGTATGTTCGCCAATAATATTAATGCGCCCGGGAGCCTGTGTCACAAACAGCGGTTGGCTGCCAAAATGTTTTACAAAACTTTCTTTGTTTGAGGCTATAAGTGCTTCTAGTGTCTGCATTGATAATCTTTTCTTTTGTGGGGTTTCGTGACTTAGTGTTTTAGTGGCGATTAATTTCTTGCCACAAAATCTCGAAAACACAAAATCCCACTAAATAGTTTACAATTTGGTTTTCTTTTTAATGGCTTCTTCGGCCCATGCAATATCTTCAGGTGTATTCAACCCGACCAATTCCCGGTAGTCTTCTATCTGCAATGTCTCCACCTTTAGATGCTTGCTCAGTAAAATAGGAATCATATCGGTAAGGTATAATTCTCCATTGCCTTTATCCGGTTTAACTTCGTTCAGGTATTTATGCAAATCATTTCCCTTAAATATAAAGTGAGATGATAATAGTTCATGCACTTTTAATTGCTCGGGTGTAGCATTCTTTTCTTCAATGCATGCAATAAGCTCCTTTTGCTCATTGCGAATCACCCGTGCATAAGGCAGGTCTATAGGAAATATAGCGGTTAAGAAAGTGCAACTGGCCTCAGTTTCTATATGGTGCTCCTCCAGCTTCTGAATTGTATCGGAAGTTATAAGCGGACTATCGCCCACAAATACAAAAACATTTTCGGTTCCATTTATAATATCATCGGGTACTTGTTTTACGGCATGTGCCGTACCGCCCTGTTCTGCTTGGTATATATAGTGTACTCCCCAGCCTATTTTTTCTTTCACTTCTTCAGCTCCGTGACCAACAATTAAATAAACATCTTTTACTTCCGCTTTATGAAAGCTTTCAATAAGATGTTGCACGATTGGCTTACCCATAAATGGTACTATCGGCTTGGGTAACGCCGAACGCATCCGTGTTCCTTTTCCGGCTGCTAATATTATGGCTATTGACATATTGCTTTTTTATACGAGCCTAAGATAATGTTCTAATAAGAAGTTAGTGTTAAGCTTCGCAATATTTCTTTTATAACTCCGTTTTTCATTTTATACCATCCACAATTTACTTCCTCCATGAAGAACACCAGGTTATTGTATTATTTAAAAATGCGGCTACCCATCACTGTTGCTTTAATAGTGGCAACCTTTTTAACTGCTACTGCGCAGCAACAAGCGTATGTAAAACAAAAACGCGACTCTGCTAAACGGATAGCTTTGGTTGTGAAGGCCGATCCGTTCTTCCCGATTGCAACACTGATGTTAGGTAATTCGGAGCAGAAGATATATAGTGTAACGATAGAGAAATTTATTGAAGGCCATTTCAGTTTGCAACTAAATGGAATGTTATTGCATTCAGGGCAATTACCAACTGTAAACAACAATAATTATGTATTAACGCCTCAATTGAAATATTATTTCTCTAAGGCAAAAAAACATGAGGGTTTGTTTGCAGGTGCATTTGTTAAGCTTGAACAGGATAACCAGGTGTATAGCAGTAATATTGAATATGACAGGTTTTATGCCAACTCATACGCAGGAGGTGTTATGGCCGGAATTCAGTACTTTGTATCAAAGAGAATTGTTATTGAATCTCTAATTGGGATAGGAGAGGCAAAGCAATATAATTATGGCTTTATAAATGGACAAACTTCAAGCCAATATACTTATCAGGGCCTTTTACCAACAGGGATACTCGATGTAAATATCGGGTATGAGTTTTAGTTATTGAACCTCGCCTGCAACTATTGTTGTCTCAATCAAATCGCTACCATATGAATAAGGTAGATAACTATAGCTCGGTATTTCTTTTGTAATGAACAGGCTTGCTGTTTTACCAACTGTAATAGTGCCGTGTGTTTTGCCCACACCCATAGCATAAGCTGAGTTTACCGTTGCAGCGTTAATAGCTTCTTCGGGTAACATTTTCATTTTCACGCAAGCCAATGAAAGAATAAAACTCATTTTACCAGATGGGGATGAGCCGGGGTTATAGTCAGTAGCTAATGCTATTGGTAAACCTGCATCGATCATTTTGCGTGCAGGCGGGTAATGCAATCCTAAAAAGAAGGCTGTACTAGGCAACAAAGTGGGCATGGTACCCGATCTCATAAGGCAATCAATTTCGGCATCGCCCGTAAATTCCAAATGATCTACTGAGAGTGCGTTATTCTTAACTCCTACCTGTATACCACCGGAGTAATCAAGTTCGTTGGCATGTATCTTCGGTTGTAAGCCATATTTAGCTCCGGCTTGTAATATGGCATCTGTTTCCTCTACGGTATAAAAGCCACGGTCGCAGAACACATCGCAATAGTCGGCAAGCTTTTCTTTGGCAATAATCGGGAGCATTTCATTAATAATAAGGTCAATGTATTCCTGCCTGTTTTGTTTGTATTGGGTGGGCATAGCGTGGGCGCCCAAAAAGTTTGCCTTTATAGTAAGCGGGCTATGTTCTTTCAGTTTTTTAATAACACGTAGCATTTTCAATTCACCTTCTACCGAAAGACCGTAACCGCTTTTTATTTCAACTGCACCGGTGCCAAATCCAATAATCTCATTCAGGCGGCGCATGGCGCTGTCAAACAATTCATCTTCCGATGTTTTGTTCAATCGCTCTGCTGAGTTCAATATACCTCCACCACGGCGTGCAATCTCTTCGTAGCTCAAACCTCGTATGCGGTCCACAAACTCACCTTCGCGACTGCCAGCATATACTATATGGGTATGCGAATCGCACCAGCTTGGGAACACAAACCTATTTTCTGCATTAATCACCTTATCGAAACCTGCTTTGGCTGGCGTACCTTCTTTCATAGTACCAACGCCTGTAATAAGGCCATCGGCAATACTTATCCATCCACCGTCAATGCATGGCAATACGCTCATTTGCTTACCTGCTAATTTATCTTTGGGTTGAGGCTCAGCGCCTACAATGGTTTTTATATTTTCAATAAGTATTTTCATGCTAACAAAAATAAAATAAATAGCCACAGATTCACAGATAAATACAAGAATAGAAAGTATTTACCCCAAACCCCTAAAGGGGCTTTAACCAAACGCGTTAAACATCAAAGCCCCTTTAGGGGTTTGGGGTTCAAGAAAAACAATCCATGTCACTCGTGTTCTATCTGCCATAAATTTCGCCAAATTTGCAGCTATGGAGTTGGAAATGAAGAATGAGGATCGTGTTACCCTGTTTGCTGATGTTATATTGCCTTTAGCGGTACCCAACCTGTATACTTACCGTGTGCCCTACGAATGGAACGATTTGGTGAAGCCCGGCCAGCGTGTGGTGGTGCAGTTTGGTAAAAACAAGTTGTATATGGCACTGGTTAAGCGCTTACACCAAACTCCGCCCGAAAAATACCAGGCTAAATATTTGCAGGATATATTGGATGTTACCCCTATAGTTAACGACATACAGTTGAATTTTTGGGATTGGATAGCCTCTTATTACTTATGTACACCTGGTGAGGTAATGAATGCTGCGCTGCCTGCCGGTCTTCGCTTTAGTAGCGAAACAAGGATTGTCCGCAATAAAGAATTTGTATTAGAAGAGATAGAACAGGACTTTTTTACTGAGAAAGAGTGGAAACTGGTAATAGCTCTGGAAGCGAAGCAGGAAATGAGTGTGGAAGAAGCGGCCACTGTATTAGAAGTGAAAAATGTTCAGCCCATAGTGCAGGCATTATTAAGCAAAAACTTTGCTGTTATAAAAGAAGAAGTAAAAGAAAGTTATAAGCCACGTATAGAAGCTTTTGTGAAAATAGCTCTCGGTTTATCTGAAGCCGATTTGCAAAAGGCTATGGATACATTGGAAAAGAAAGCAGTGAAGCAACTGGATGTTTTAATGGCGTATATGCATCTGTCGCACTGGCATACGGGCAAACCAATAGAAGTTAAAAAGAGCAAGCTTTTGTTGCAGGCCAATAGCACATCATCGGTGGTCGATCAGTTGGTTAAGAAAGGAATATTAGAATCGTATAGCAAAGAAGTATCGCGTTTACCTTTGTCAGATAAACCCATTGAGCAAGCTAACGCATTGGCCGATTTTCAACAGGAGGCATTCGATAAAATAGAAAACCTGTTTAAAGAAAAAGATGTGGTATTGCTGCACGGCGTAACATCGAGTGGTAAGACGGAAATATACATGCAGCTGATTGAACAGGTTATTCAGCAGGGTAAGCAAGTGCTATACCTGTTACCTGAAATTGCATTAACATCGCAATTGGTGCAACGCCTTAAAAAACGTTGGGGTAATAAAGTAGGTGTATACCATTCAAAATATAGCGACAACGAGCGTGTGGAAGTATGGAACACCTTGGTTCAACCTAAGGACAGAGAATATGATGTAATAGTTGGAACCCGTTCATCACTCTATTTGCCATTCACAAAACTTGGCCTTATTATTGTAGACGAAGAACACGATAGCTCATACAAACAGCAGGATCCTGCACCACGTTACCATGCACGAGATTCTGCTATTTACCTGGCACATATACATAATGCTAAAGTAGTATTGGGTTCGGCCACGCCTTCGTTAGAAAGTTATTACAACGCGGAGACGGGCAAATACGGACTGATAGAACTGCTTGTGCGTTATGGTGGTATGGAAATGCCAGAGATAGAAGTGCGCAATGTTGCTGAAGAGAAGCGAAAGAAATTGATGAAGTCTTTGTTCTCTCCTTACCTGTTAAAGAATATAGAAGAAGCCTTAGAGAAAAAAGAGCAAGTAATATTGTTCCAGAATCGCAGGGGATTTGCGCCTTTTATAGAATGTAATGTTTGTTCGCACGTGCCTATGTGCATTAATTGCGATGTTAGCTTGACCTATCACAAACAGGCCGACCTATTGCGTTGCCATTATTGTGGTTATTCAACATCATTGCCTAAAGCATGCCCTGCATGCGGTAGCCCGGGTATACATGTAAAAGGTTTTGGTACAGAGCGGGTAGAAGAGGAGTTGCAGATATTTTTTCCTCAGGCCAAAATTGCGCGTATGGACTTAGATTCCACCCGTGCTAAGCAGTCGCACTCAAAAATTATTAGCCGGTTTGAAGATCAGGAGATAAATATTTTGGTAGGCACACAAATGGTTACGAAGGGCCTCGACTTTGATAACGTAAGTATTGTTGGTGTGCTCAATGCCGATTCAGGTATGCACTTTCCTGATTTTAGGTCAGAAGAAAAAAGCTACCAGCTTATGGCACAAGTAAGCGGGCGTGCAGGAAGAAAAAATAAACGGGGCAAGGTTATTATACAAACTAATAACCCGGAGCATCCTATTATTCAACAGGTGGTTAAGAACGATTACATGGCCATGTATAAGGAACAAATGGAGGAACGCAAGGACTTTCATTATCCACCATTTACACGCCTTATAGAAATTACATTGAGCCAAAAAAATAACGATGACCTGGATGCGGTATCGCCTGATCTGGCAATTGAATTGAAAAAGCGCTTTGGCGATGAACGTGTGCTTGGCCCTGAATATCCTATAGTATCGAAAGTGAACAACTACTTTTTAAAGACTATTCTCTTGAAGGTTGAAAAGGAAAAGTATTCGCAAAAGGTAAAGGCTTTGGTTATGGAAGCCTTAAATGAGTTCTACCACAAGAGCAAGGAGCATGCCCGCACCCGCATTAAAATTGACGTGGATCCGCAGTAGTAGTTCTTGAATTAACACCCTCTTTATAGTTACTTGGATTTGGCACAGTTCTCTGCATCTATGTGTCAATACTTCGTTATCACCTCACGCATGGTAGACCAGTAATATATTTGACTCGAATAGGAACTTTATAGAGTTTTTGAGCCACAATATTTCTTTACTAATCTCTCCGGAACTGGATATCCTAATTCTTTAGCTTTGCTAAAATCTTTTCCAGCGCCCTCAATATCCTTAAGGTCTATTTTTACTCCTGCTCGGTTAAAATATGCTGAGGCACTATTAGGGTTTAATTGGATAGCGAAAGAAATGTCAGAAAGTGCGCCTGGGTAATCTTTTATGTAATCTTTTGCAACTCCAAGGTTGAGATAAGAATCCGAAGAAGTTGAGTCTAGTTTGATTGCTTTATTATAGTCTTTTATAGCTCCTTCATAATCTTTCAAATATCTTTTAGCAATCCCACGATTGTTATAAGCGGATTGGAAATTCGAATCTAGGTTGATTGCTTTTGTGTAATCTGATATTGCTCCGATATAATCTTGAGTATCACTTTTTGCATCCCCTCTATTGTAATATGATATTTTGAATGTACAGTCTAACTCAATCGCTTTGTTGAAATCTAGTATTGCGCCCTTAATATCCTTTATCAATATTTTTAGCATTCCACGGTTATTATAAGCCAATAAAAGAGTTGGATCGATTTGTAAGGCCTTATTATAATCATTCATGGCTCCTTTATAATCACTGAAGTGTTCTTTTACTAGTCCGCGATTATTATATGACATTGCAAAACTAGAATTTAACTCTAAGGCCTTGGTATAGTCATCCATGGCTCCTTTGTAATCATTGATGCGTTCTTTCACCCATCCCATGTTGTTGTAGGCTATAGCAAAATCAGGCTGGATCTTTATTGCTGCTGTATAATCGTTTATAGCACCAGTGTAGTCCTTTATTTTTTCCTTCTCTTGTGCACGTGAACAATAGAATGTATCCATTGGGTTTAACATAATTGCGGTGTCAAGATACTTTATTGCTTTCTCATGATTGCCTATGGAATCTGTATGGTCAGCTTTAGTATAATAAGCTTTTGCCTTCTTATAATTATTGGAGCAAGAGAAAATGGTTAAACTTAAAAAGATGAAAAGTGAATATTTAAACATGGTGGTTATTTTACGCCCTGGTTAATATAGTCTTGAATTGCTTTATAATATGCATCAGCCACCAACTCAATTCGTGTTGGGCTATTTACTCCTGCAATTTTATCACCACACCCTAAAAGCAGCATGCATTCGTTTGCATTATCCTGGTACAAAGGTTCGCCATAAACTAATGGGCCTTTTATCATTCGTGTAAGTGCAAGATCTCGGCTGTACACTCCTTCAACAGGAGTAGAAAGGCAATGCTCGCTTAAGTAAGTTGCATCGCTGCGTTTTACAATGGGTACTTTTAAATCAACAGATAAATGATTAACGGTATAAGAACATAATTTAAGCGAGCTCTCAATATCGTTGCTTATTAATAATCGCAAAAATGTCAACCTGCCTGCCAATGTATTAAGGTCTTTAGTGGTTATACATCCGCCAACAAAGGCCATTACAAAATCTTTATCCGTAGTTTTTGTCCAACCGGTATTTTTTTCGTTTACGTTGTAATGTATTACCACAGTTATATCGGGCTTAAAGGCATTTATATTTCTTGCACGCCCTGATAGGTCCATAGAACTGAAAATATTACTGAACAGCGCTTTGTCTGCCGCATTGTTATGTAACATGCCTGCCTCTTTTTCGTTCATCAATCCTTCTTTCAATAAGCTATCTACATAGGCCCTGCTCTTTATCCTTTTCTTCCACTCATAAAAACTAATGCCTAAAGATGATACTCCGGTATCGGGCCTCGATAAAAGAACTATAGCTCCTTGCGTTTCCAATTTCTTCTTCAGGTATTGGGCCGTAAAAAAGGTCAAATTGCCTTCTTCTAATTTTATTTGGTGCGCTGAATCTATATTAAGGCACATACAGCGACTCTCTACTTCGCCCATTTCGTATGTTCCGCCTATATGTCCCGGGTCAATAGCAATCTTCATTCCTTTTAACGATTTGGCCGGAGTACGTTTCAATGTGTCTTTATGAATGTAATAACTCAGGCTATCTTTCTTCTCGAAAAGTATTTTCTCTAGTTCTCTTTCCGATGTGTAGCTAATAATGTTCTTTAAGGAATCTACTTCTTTCCAGCTCAATTTTATTTCAGATCTTTTACCTGCTTCCTTTGCCGAAGCATCTGCATACAGCGAAATGCCTTCACTGGTAATCGCAACAAAATTCTTTACTGCGTGGTCTTTCGAGAAGTAAGTATCGAGTTTTGTCTGGTAATAAGCCTGTTCAGTTTGGGCCGATAACAGGAGTGGAAAGAAAAAAAGACTAATTTGCAATATGTACAAAAACAAGCCATGCTTTACGCCTTTTTGGCGTAGTTTTGTTACCCCGTAGTATTGCGGGGATTGTATTTTTTTTAAGGATAGTGTATTACTCATGAGCGACATTAGAAACATAAATTTTTTACCTGAGCTTAAATTTACAGCCAGCCGCAGTGGTGGTAAGGGCGGGCAAAATGTAAATAAAGTTTCTACTAAGGTTGAATTGCATTTCGATTATTTGAATTCGGCATTGCTAAATGATGAACAAAAACAATTGGTAGGGACAAAGTTAGCTTCATTCATTAATAACGAAGGAATTTTAAAAATAGTTTCTCAGGAAGAGCGGAGTCAGTTACTAAATAAAGAGGTCTGTATCCGGAAATTCTATCTTCTTCTCGAAAGGGCATTCCGTAAAAAGAAGAAACGTATTCGTTCAAAGCCGAGCCGTGCAAGTAAGGAAAAAAGGCTGAAATCGAAAAAGCTTAATTCAGAAAAGAAAAAGCAGCGACGCTCATTCGAGTAGGCTTAAAATACCTATATCGGTATAGTATCAATCATAGCCTAATTCTAATGCCATTTTAATGTGTTCTTCCTGCTGATTTTTAGGGAGATAAGGAGGGTGGTACAGGGTGGAAACTTTTTGGTTTCAGCGATAGTTTATTTTCTACATTTGTAGGATTACCTTAATTGGATTTGGTGAGCATGAGATTAGTTGTGAGGTGTGTTTTTTTTGTTACCGCATTTATGTTTTGCATAAGGTCGGTTTATGCTCAGGATAAAGTGTGTCTGCAAAAGTCTATTCCCTATAAATCAGGTCAATTTTCATTCTCAGCCTGCACCGGCGATTTTAATGGCGATGGTAAGCCCGATATTGCAGTTGTAAATTATAACGGAAACGATATGGTTATCCTCATTAATAATGGCGATGGCACTTTCAAGGCTCCGATTACATATGCCACCGGTCATTATCCTACATCAGTTAAGGCCGCCGATTTTAATAACGATGGTAAAATGGATCTTGCGGTAAGCAACGTAGGCAGCGAAACTATATCGATATTTTTTGGCAATGGCGATGGCACCTTTAAGCCTAAGCAGGATTTTCCGGGTGGGCCGTTCCCTTGTTACGTAGCGGTTTCTGACTTCAATCACGATAAAAATATGGATATTGCCATATCGAACGATAGTATTAATACGGTTACTATAATGACAGGCAAAGGCGATGGCACTTTTACCCAGGCAGGTGTGTTTCGTGTGGGCGAATATCCTTCGCCAATTTCTGTTAACGATTTTAATGGCGATGGCAATGATGATCTTGCAGTAACCAATACAGGTGGTAACAGTGTTTCAGTGCTGATGGGTAATGGCGATGGAACTTTCCAAAAAGCATCTGAGTATTCAGTAGGTAGCTATCCTAACTGTGTTGCCACAGGCGATTTTAACGGTGATGGTAAACCCGATATTGCAACAGTAAATAGCGCTAATGGTAATGTATCGGTATTAGTAAATAAAGGTGATGGCACTTTTACCAAAGGGCAGAACTTATCGGCAGGCGGAGGAGGCCCGGTATCAATAGTTTCGGTAGATATTAATAAAGATGGAAAAATGTGCCTTGCTTTATGTAATGCAGGTAGCAATAATATTTCGGTATTGGTAAATGATGGTAAAGGCAATTTTGCTGACCCTATTACGTTCGAATCAGGTATATCGCCAATTTGCATTTTGGTAGATGATTTTAACAAGGATGGGTATTGGGATTTTTTGACTGTGGATAATAACGAAACGGGTTCAGTATCAGTATTTCTGGGCTGCCCACCAAAGGAGTAGGAAATCATAGCTAAACTCAATTTTGTTTCGTAAATTTGTAATAATCGATTAAAAGAAACAGTATGTACATACAACAATTATATACAGGGTGTCTTGCGCAGGCCGCTTATTATATCGAATCGGAAGGGGAAGTTGCAATAATCGACCCTTTACGTGATATACAGGTGTATATTGATATTGCTAACGCACGTAAGGCTACTATAAAATATGTTTTTGAAACCCATTTTCACGCCGATTTTATATCTGGGCACATTGATTTGGTAAAAAAGACAGGCGCTAAAATTGTTTATGGCCCCAAGGCACAAGCAGGGTATGATATTATTTCGGCTGATGACGGAACAATCTTCAAATTAGGAAAGTGTGCTATTGAACTTATTCATACTCCCGGCCATACATTGGAATCATCTTGTTTTCTGATAAAGGATGAGAATAATAAACCGACCTCCATATTTACCGGTGATACGTTATTTGTTGGGGATGTAGGCAGGGTTGACTTAGCGGTAAAGCAAACATTAAGTAAAGAAGATCTGGCCGGTATGTTATACGATTCACTCGAAAAGTTGAAACAATTGCCTGATGATTTAATAGTATATCCTGGCCATGGCGCGGGTTCGGCTTGTGGTAAGAATATTGGCAAGGAATCAACTACTACTATGGGTGCACAAAAGAAAGGGAACTATGCCATGCAACCTATGGCTAAGGATGCCTTTATTACTATGGCCGTTAACGGACTTGAAACTCCTCCTCAATATTTTTTTGTAGATGCGGCAATAAACCGCAAAGGATATGAAGACAATATGGAGTCACTATTGAAAAAAAATGTACATGCTATAGATGTGGAGGACTTTAAACGAGCCATAGATATAAATCACGTAGTGCTTGATACCCGTTCGGCTGAAGATTTTGCGGCTTGTCACATACCCGGCGCTATTAACATTGGCCTGGGCGGGCAGTTTGCAATATGGGTAGGCAGCCTTTTTGCTGATGTTCCTTTCTTGCTTATTTGTGATGAAGGAAAAGAAAATGAGTCGGTAATGCGATTAGCGCGTGTTGGCTATGATAAGGTAGAAGGTTATTTAAAAGGCGGAGTACAAGCATGGAAAGCCGCAGGCAATCCTATCCAATCTATTGAATCAGTTACTGCAGAAGAATTCGTGAAGCAAATTGGTAAAGGCAGCAAGCTAATAGATGTACGTAATGAAGGTGAAGTGTCTAACGGGTCTATAAAGGAGGCCATTAATATTCCGTTGGCTGCATTGCCAAAGAGATTAGCAGAGCTTGATAAGAATGAACACTACTATGTGTATTGCCAGGGTGGTTACCGTTCAATGATAGCCAATTCTATTTTGCAAAAGAATGGTTTTAACAATATTACCAATGTACTAGGTGGTATGGGAGCCATAAGCAAAACCGGAATAGAATTGGAAGTTTCAATAGAGGTTTAACCTTCGAAACAAAGCGATATCAGGAACACTTTCGATTTTAAGGTCTGTATTGACTGCGTGTAAATGGTATTGTCAGGTATTATCAAATTACGCAGCCCCTGTGATAATTTAAGTTCTATACCAAATTTAAAGTAGGGTAAGAAGAACTGTAACCCACCACCCGCTTCATAAGCATAATCGTTACGTATGAGCCTTACCGTGGCATTTGGGCCGGCCAGATTTTGATCTACTTTGCTTTGTGATGCAAGGTCAGTTATATATTTCCCCCCCGCAATCACGTAAACCTGCAGGTTATTCAAACGTTTGGATATGAGCTTAAGATCAAGTGGAAAATCGAGGAATGTAGACTGCACTTGTTTATCAATAACAAATGTGTCTTTGCCTGCAAATGAATAAGCTAAGTCGCGTGTAGCAAAAGACAGGTCTGGTACAAAGCGGAGTTTAAGATACTTACCAATTTTAGCTTCAGCCACAATACCAAGGTTAAAACCGGTTTCAGGCTGGGAAGAAATGCTCTTTAAGCTATCTCCAAAATGTGAGCCCAGGTTGGCAACGGGTTGCACAACAAAATTGGTAGAGTTTATTGCAATGATAAAGCCAAAATGCAGAACGGTATGATCATATCCTGCTAAGTTCATTTCCTGGGCGCGTGCTTTACCACCTATGCATAATACAAATAACGCAGGAAGAATGCTTCTTACGCAACGCTTATATAGCTTAGTAACATATGAAGCCTGTATGGCCTTTGTGAACATAGAAGAATATAACGCTTTATAAGGCATTTTATTTTGCTATGCTAGGTTTTTGTGCTGTGTATATTGATGCCACTCCCATACTTTGCGGGTAGTGGCGGCCATTTATATAGCCCACCTTATTAAGTATTTCAATAAAAGCATTACCGGTAGGAAATGCTTCAACTGAGCGGTTTAGATAGTTATATGCCTTACCGTCAGAGAAAAGGCCGCCAATAGCAGGGCATATTTTACTCATGTAGGCTTTATATAAGCTTTTAAATGGCATATCCTCCGGGTTCGATGCTTCGAGTATTAGTAAAACACCACCTGGCCTTAATACCCGCAACATTTCTGATAAGCCTTTTTCTAAGTCTTCGAAATTACGTACGCCAAATGCTGAGCTTACCAAATCAAACGAGGCATCTGCAAAAGGAAGGGCTTCGCTATCGGCCTCTTTTAATTCTATTACTGCACTTAATCCTTTCTTTTCTAATTTTTTTCTGCCTACTTCCAACATCACTTCTGCAATGTCGATACCAACAACCTTAGTAGGGTTCAGGCGCATCATTTCAACCGCAAAATCTCCTGTACCCGTTGCTATATCTAAAATATCTTTCGGGTTAAAGGGTTTTACCAGGTTAATGGCCTTTCTTCTCCATATCGTATCAATTCGTAGGGTGAGCAAACGATTCATAAAATCGTAACGGTGCGCAATGTTGTTGAACATTTTACGTACCTGTTCTTTTTTACTGAGGTTAAGTTCCTCGTAAGGTATTATATGGTCGCGCGAACTCATGGCTTATAAATACTGCTTTGCCTCTTCGAGCAATTGCTCTTTGTTTACAGGCACCACACCCGATTTTTCGCATACCTGCCCTCCGGCAAGGTTCGATAGGAAAGCCATATTCTCAGGCGATACGCCTACGGCACAGCAAAGCGCCGCAACACTCACAACCGTATCTCCCGCACCCGATACATCCGATATATTGCGGATGTGCGCAGGTATTAATTTCTTTTCAATATCTGAGTTTACATACACACCATATTCTGATAGTGTAATAAGTGCAATATCAATTTCTTGTTTTTTACGCATCACCTCAACAGCCCTGCGCATCGCTTCCATATCCTTGGCGCTTAGGTCTAAGTTCAGGCCTTCTTTTAGTTCTTTCAGGTTGGGCTTAAACACAGTAACATGGCGGTATGCCAAAAAGTTTCTCTTTTTAGGATCAACTACGGTAGGTACCTTATGCTTTTTAGCAAGTGATGTTATCTGGTCAATTAGTTGAGCTGAAATAACACCCTTATCGTAATCTTCAAAAATAATGACACCAATTTTTCCGCCTACAACTAATTTTTCTACTTGTGTAAATAACTTGTCGGTTGCAATTTCGCTTATAGGCTTATCTATTTCCTCATCAATACGTACTATGTGTTGGTTGCTGCTAATTATGCGTGTCTTAGTAGTAGTAGGCCTATCTTCAACGCGGACAATTCCATTGGCGGGCAATTTATTCTCTTTCATTATTGCCAGCATGCGGTCGCCGTTGTCGTCCTTGCCTATGATACCGCACAGGTAAGGCGTACCGCCCATAGCTTGTATGTTCTTGGCTACATTGCCTGCACCGCCAAGGCGGTTGTCTTTTTTGCTGACACTTACAATAGGTACGGGTGCCTCTGGCGATATACGGCTTACATCTCCCCAAAAATATGAGTCGAGCATAAGGTCGCCTATAATAAGCACATTTACTTTATTGAAGGAGGCGAATATTTTAGTCAGTTCTGCTGTAGTCACGTTTTTTTATTTTAACAAAGCCAGTGATTCTTTCATTCTATCTAATGCCTTTACCAATACTTCTTCAGCAGCAGCGTATGAAAAACGCAAGTAGTTGTCGTCGCCAAAAGCTGCACCCGGTACCAACGCCACACGTGCATTATCGAGCAGGTAAAAACAAAGGTCGGTAGCGTTATTTATTTTGGTTCCGTTATACGATTTGCCAAAGTAATAAGTAACATCGGGGAAAACATAAAAAGCTCCGTCAGGCACATTGGCCTTAAGTCCCGGAATTTCTTTCATCATCTTTAATACCGTATCTCTGCGCTTTTTAAACATGTCGCGCATAGGCATTACTGCCGAGGGATCAAGTGATACTGCTTTTTCTGTAGCCTTTTGTGCAATAGAGCAGGTGGCCGATGTTACCTGGCCTTGTATCTTATCGCATGCTGCTGCAATTGCTTTAGGTGCACCTAAGTAGCCAACCCTCCAGCCTGTCATGGCAAAAGCTTTCGATACTCCGTTAACGGTTACAACGCGGTCTTTTACCGATGCTATAGTCCCAATGCTATCTGTCTTGCCAATGAAGTTGATATGTTCGTAGATCTCGTCAGATACTATAATGATGCTAGGATATTCAGCAAAAACCGCTGCAATAGCTTCTAACTCTTTACGAGAATATACTGAGCCTGTAGGGTTGCAAGGTGAGCTGAACAGGAACATCTTGGTACGAGGGGTAATAGCTTTCTTAATTTGTTCAGGCAATACCTTAAAGTTATTCTCAATACCGGCCTTTACAATTACGCTCTTACCTTGTGCCAGTTTTATAATTTCTAAATAACTTACCCAATAAGGGCAAGGCACAATTACCTCATCGTCTTTATCAATAATACTAAGTACTACGTTGGCAATAGATTGCTTTGCACCGGTAGATACTACTATCTGGTCAGGTGCATAGTCAAGGTTATTGTCGCGTTTAAATTTGTTGCTTATACCCTGTCTAAGTTCAAGGTAACCTGCAACGGGGGTATAATAACTAAAGTTGTCGTCAATGGCTTTTTTAGCTGCTTCCTTTACTACATCTGGCGTGGTAAAGTCGGGCTCGCCAAGGCTAAGGTTAATTACATCAATTCCTTGTGCTTTAAGTTCCCTGCTGCGCTTCGACATGGCCAGCGTTTGCGATTCAGACAAACCTGATACCCGGGATGACAATAT
>Ga0206861_1033_pt1 | contig 36325 bp, 33 predicted proteins | sample Alteio_BWOrgCont_45_FD_152617 | JGI IMG/M metagenome (GOLD analysis project Ga0206861, IMG submission 152617) | Enriched cells from forest soil in Barre Woods Harvard Forest LTER site, Petersham, Massachusetts, United States -... | ecosystem: Environmental > Terrestrial > Soil > Temperate forest >... | reverse complement strand
TCCGGCAATTTTCAATATCTCCGATCCAATAAGGTTTTCAGCCATTGCTGATACCTCTAATTCACGGCTTACAGGTTGGGTCAGGGTCGATTCCATAACACTCAGTTTTTAAGGTAGGCAAAGGTATAAAAATCAATTATTAAATTTTAATTAATTTTTTAGGTTAGTACGAGACGATAATTAGCCCGAATTAGAATTTACTAATCTAATTTAAAGTGAGCTATTTATACTATATTTTTGGTGCGTAATACCCCTATGCAGAAGTTAGTTGTTAATAGTAAATGTCTTGCCGCTATTTTATGAGTAAATGGGGTTTAAAAATTCCTGACTTAATTGCCCTTGGGCTTTTGTTCATATATCTTTCTCCCTATATTATTTTCCCCGGGCATGCTCATTTTATGCTTCACGATAATCTTGATTCAGGGGTAGGATGGTATAAAATGATAACCGGTAGCGGCCTTACGTTTGCACCTAATAATGCTATTTTCCCAAATATTTTTAGCGGAATTCCACGTGGTTGCATGCCATCTGAACTTGATTTTTATACTCTTCTGAATCTTATTTGTTCACCGTGGGTGGCCTATTGCATTTTGGTTGTATTGCAACATCTCATTGCCTTTTATGGTATGCGCCGTTTAATTACCGATTATGTATTTAAGGGTTATTATGTTTACCATAGCGTATTCATTTCTTTAGCCTTCGCGCTATTGCCTTTCTGGCCTATGGGCGAGTTTAGTATTGCCGGGCAGCCTTTTGTATTTTGGGCATTACTGAATTTAATTAATGGCAAAAAAAGTATTTATAACTGGTTAATTATGGTCTTGTTTTCGTTTAGCGCAAGCGATTTTGTATTTAGTAATCTATTCCTTTTGCCCTCGGTTTTATTGGGTATGTATGTATATTATTTGTTTACACGAAAATGGAGTTTGTCAGCTATCATGGCATGGTTATTGCTTTTCGGGTTAACCACAATATCCGAGTACCGATTATTACTGTTGCAATTTGGTAATGTTTTTACTTCTCAGCGAAGCACCTACTTTGTTGGGCAATTGCTTAATTGGAAAGGGTACTTGAAAACAGATTTTTTATTAATGTTTAAAGGCCAGTACCACTTTTATAGCTGTCAGTTTCCTATTGTAATATCCTTGATAGTAATAGCATTGTTTTCTATTAGGTCGATTAAATACTACAAGCTTATATTTACTATGCTTGCTTTTGCATTTCTTTTTTCTACCATCGATACCTTCCATTTTTGGAGCGGTTCCGCTGGGGTTCTTCAAAGGCTGGGGAGTTTGAGTTCATTGCAAATGCGCTTTAAAACAATATTTCCGGTATTATGGTTTATGATTTTTGCCAGTACAGTTTACTATTTGGCCGAACACAAACCTATAACTTCATTAGCTGCCCTTTTGCTGGTTGTAACGCAGGTTGTTTTTTTGTTTTTTAATTTAAGTATGTCCGATTTTCAGGGTAGCGCCTATGCTGAAAATGCTTTTTATTATACCTATATTAATAATACCGACGGTGGCCATAAAAGCTTCAAAAATTATTTCGCACCAGAACTATTTTCTGCAGCTAAAGAAAAAATAGGGTATAAGAATGAGACCGTACTATGTCTTGGCTTCCCTTCAGAACTGGCTCAGTATAGCGATTTTCATACTGCTGCTGCTTATTTGGGCTACTACCCCGAAGAGAAGAAGCAAGAGCTGGTTGATGTTTTTAAACCTGAACTAAGAAAAATTAAGGACTCTGTTAAATTGCAAGAAGTTATAGGTGCGAGAAAATTTCAGTATTACTATAAAGCGGAAAATGATACGTTGAAAAAAATGCTGAATATTGATTTGGACACTATCGCTATTAGGAAAATGAATATAAAGTATGTCCTTTCACTAAGGAATTTAGAGGACTTTGCCGCACTTCATCTATTCCCCGTTGGTATGGTGAAAAATGTAAATGGGGTTTACCCTGAGCAGCTTTATATTTATAAGGTAATGTAATAGTTAGTGTTGCCTGATGATGAAGGAATTTTAAGCCTTCGCTTTCAGTACTTCTTCCGCTCTTTTCAAGGCATCTTCAATTACTGGTAAGATATTTTCTTTACCTATCTTATCAAGCAGGTGCGATTTTTCTAATTCTTTATATACTCCCGGTTGTATGCCCGATATAAGCAAGCGGGTACCAATTCGTTTAGCTTCGTTAAAGACAAGTTCTAATGTATGTAAGCCGGTAGCATCAATAACAGGTACGTGGCGCATGCGTACTATTAACACTTTTGGAGGGTTTTCAATAAAGCGCATAGAGTCTTTAAACTTATAAGCGGCGCCGAAAAAGAAGGGTCCGTTTATTTCAAATACTTCCACGCCTTTTGGTATATGGTAGTTGCTGATTGCTTTCGGGTCGTGGGCATCGGGTACATCATTGAATTCTTGTGTTACAATATCTACATTGCTGATTTGCGCCATGCGGCGCATAAATAAAAACGCTGCCAATATCATGCCCACCTCAATAGCAACCGTTAAATCTACAAACACTGTTAAGCCAAAGGTTGCAACTAAAATTGCTGCATCACTCCGCGATGTTTTTAATATGGAAACAAACGAACGCCACTCGCTCATGTTATAGGCCACTACTACCAATATACCTGCCAGGCACGATAATGGAATTAAAGTTGCCCATTTGCCAACCAGCATCATTATTGCCAATAAGGTAAGTGCATGTATAATACCGGCCACGGGCGTGCGGCCACCATTCTTAATATTAGTAGCGGTGCGTGCAATGGCTCCTGTAGCAGGTATTCCGCCAAAAATGGGTGCAACTATATTGGCTATGCCCTGAGCTACCAGTTCCATATTGCTTTTGTGATTGCCGCCAATCATACCATCGGCAACCACGGCAGACAATAATGATTCTATTGCGCCTAACAAGGCAATGGTAAATGCAGGCCGAATTAAGTTTTGAATAATGGGCCAGCTCACTGCTCCCAAATGCGGACTTGGTAAGCCGGATGGTATTGAGCCAAAGCGAGAGCCTATAGTTTCTACAGGAAGTTTTAAAAAGTAAACTGCCACTGTTGCAAGTATTATGGCAACCAACGAACCGGGTATGCGGTGCGTTATTTTCGAAAACCCAATGGTTACAATTACAGTACCAGTTGAGATTAAGGCAGCGCACCAGCTAATGGAATCGAAATGTGAGAAATAACTTTTCCATTTTTCTATGAAGTCTGCAGATACTGTACCCATGGTAATACCCATAAAATCTTTCACCTGCGATGAAAGTATAATGAGCGCTATGCCACTGGTAAAACCTACAATTAAAGGGTAGGGGATAAACTTAATAACCGAACCCAGGCGGATAAAGCCCATTAACAATAACATTACACCCGCCATAATGGTTGCTATTGTTAATCCATCGACTCCATATTTTTGAACGATACCATAAATAATTACAATAAAGGCACCCGTTGGTCCGCCAATTTGCACACGGCTGCCGCCTAATAGAGATATAATAAACCCCGCTATGATGGCAGTATATAATCCCTTCTCAGGTGATACACCGGAAGCAATGGCAAAAGCTATGGCAAGTGGCAAGGCTACAATGCCCACTACAATTCCTGCTACAAGATCGGCTATAAATTGTTCCTTGGTATAGGTCTTTAACGTTACAAAAAGCTTAGGAACAAACATGCAACAGAAGTATTGCACAAAAGTACCAAGGCTATAAGTACTCGGGTATGATATTAGTCATGCGCCTATGGTGATGCTTTAGTGAGAAGCGATAAAATCTTCCACCTTCTTTTTTGCAGCGTCACGCACCATTCTTACTTGTACTAGTTTATCTGTATAGCTTCCTTCAAACCTTGATGGATCGGGCAACGACCAGTTTAGTTTTTCTTTTTGGGTAGGGAAGAAGGGGCATTTTTCGGCGCTGGCTTCATCACATACCGTTATAACTATTTCAAACTTTTTACCTTGCTTAAAAAGATCAAATACTTCTTTGGTTTTGTTTTGTGATATATCAATGCCCACTTCTTTCATGGCTTCTACTACAATAGGGTTCAATGTTCCTGCTTCAAGCCCCGCGCTTTCGGCTTCAAAGCGGTCGCCGGCCAAGTGATTTAAAAAAGCTTCTGCCATTTGGCTACGTGCCGAATTATGAATGCACATAAAAAGAACTTTCGTTTTACTCATGAGGTGTTGTATGGGTGTTTTTAATAAAGTTAAATATGAATACAGCCACGCACGCGCCTAATATGGGTCCTGCAATGTATATCCATTGGTGTGCTATAAATTGCATATTGCCCGAAACTATAGCGGGTGCAATCGATCGTGCCGGGTTCATAGATGCTCCGCATATAGGCCCTGCAAACATAGCTTCAAGGCCGACCACCGATGCTACAGCTATACCTGCGGTTATACCTTTTTCTTTTGCTCCGGTCGATACATTCATAATAACGAACATCAGGAAAAAGGTGAGTATGGTTTCTAAAATAAACGATTGTATATCGCTCCCTGCGGGCATGGTTACCCCCAGGTTATGATTCTGCGGAAATAGTAATTGTAGCGATAAGCTTGCCATAAATGCGCCAGCCAGTTGCCAAGCAATATAGTTGAGTGTATCTTTCCCTTTCATGCGCCCCGAAGTCAGAAACGCTATAGAAACAGCGGGGTTAAGGTGTGCACCTGAAATATCACCCAGGGCATATATCATAGACAGAATTATCAGGCCAAAGGTTATAGCAACGCCCACATGGGTTACCGCTCCTCCTGTTTGCTGGTCAATAATTATAGCGCCTGTCCCGCAAAACACTAAAGCAAATGTGCCTATCAGTTCGGCTACTCCTTTTTTCATTTTAATCGTATTATGACGATTATGGATTGCAAATTTTTTTAACAACACTTATCCTTATTAACTACCGTAGCAAAGAACCCGGACATATAACTCTTGGCTAAAGCCCATTCTTCTTCATTAATACAGTAACAAACCTTCTTCCCTTCTATTTCTCCCTTAATAAGGCCTGCTTCCTTTAATTCCTTTAAATGCTGCGATACGGTTGACTGCGAAAGGGGTATCTTATCCACTATATCGCCGCAAATGCAAGCTTGTTTCTTTAGCAATAGTTGTAATATGGCCACGCGTGCTGGATGCGCCAATGCCTTAGCATAGGTGGCTATCTTGTTATCTTTTAATGTAAATTCTTCCAGCTTGGCGACCCTCATAATTTTAAAATGTATCGTAAATATACGATAATAAAATTAATCACAAATAAGATTTTTGGAAAAGCAGTAGAGTGATTAAATATGAGGGAGCAAAAAAAAGGGGATTTTAAATCCCCTTTTTAATTCAATTTATTTAACCGGTCCGTCTTTTTGCATGGCCAGATTTCTGTTTGCCGCTTCCATTTTCTGGTATTGGGCATACTGGCTGGCAGTAAGTACTAATTTCATTCTCATATCTCGGGCACTGCGCAATTGCACCGATTGGTTGTGCATTGCATCATGGTCACCTTCAGAGTTTGCATGAGCTTGTTGCATAGCCTGTGTAAAGCTCTGCTCAATGGTCAAAATCTTCTGTTCCTGATCAGGTGTAAGCCCTTTTACGCTTTGCTTTACCTGGTAAGTTTGAATTTGAGCCATTTTCTGAAAGTCCATATCAGACTTGTCTTGTGCTGATACACTTAATGCAACGAACGCAAGGGAGGCGGTCGCGATAATTTTAGGGATTTTCATAACGTTTTGTGTTGGTTTTTGTTACACGAATAGACAATTTTTTTCGATGCATTTTACAAGAGTTCATAAATAATTTCGTAAGTGTCTGATTTTTAGCATAAAAAAAGGTAACTATATACGTGTAGGGACTTATTTGGCTATAATATTTTAACATTTTTAACAAAATATTATATACAATATTGGACTAAATAGTGTATATTTGTATTGTAAATAAAGAGATATGAAAAATACATTTGACAGTCTAAAACAACTACTTAATAATTTCAAAAGCGAAAGTTTTTGCCGTGAATACGTTGCTGAAAAAAGATGGGGTAAAACACTCGCTTGCCCTTATTGCGGTAGTATGGATAAGGTTTGGAAAATAGAAGGTGGTAAAAGATATAAATGCAGTGATAAAAAATGCAATAAGAAGTTTAGTGTTACGGTTGGTACCATATTTGAAGATAGCAAACTGCCTTTAAGTACTTGGTTTCAGGCCATGTATTTAATTACTACCAGTAAAAAAGGCATTAGCAGCTTACAATTAGCAAGTCAATTAGGGCTTACCCAGAAAACAGCATGGACGGTAAACCATAAAATACGTGAAATGCTTACCGAAAAGAACCCTACACTTTTAAGTAATTCAATTGAAGCTGATGAAACCTACGTTGGTGGCAAAGAAAAGAATAAGCATAGTAATAAGAAAAAGCCACAGGATTTCAGAACCGCAGGTGAAAAAAGAAAACTAAATACCGGCAGATCAATTACAGATAAGGCAGTAGTATTGGGTATAGTAGAACGCAATGGTAAAGTAGTGGCAAAACATGTTCCTACTGCAAGTGCCGATAACATAATACAAATGTTTGATAAGCATGTAGCTAAGGGTACTACTGTAAATACTGATGAATATTATGCTTATACCAGACTACAAGGCTATGACCACCAAACTATACAGCATGGTGCTAAAGAATACGTGCATGGTACTATTCACACCAACACAATAGAGGGCTTTTGGTCGCTATTTAAACGTGGCATATATGGTATTTACCATAGCGTAAGCCAAAAGCATCTTGACCGCTATATAAGTGAGTTTTCAGGTAGATATAATACACGTGCAATAAGTAACACAGAACGATTTAATACGGTACTATTGAATTGTGAGGGTAATTTGAGTTACAATAAACTGATAGCTAAGAAAAGCTAACTTTGTAAAATGAAAGAAGCCCCGGCAAGGGCTTCGTATTAATTTAGTTGCGACTATTCAACTTTTGTATAACAAAGGTATGGATTTTCTTTTAACTACAACAAATGCCTCACCAAATTATATCAGTAATAAAAAAAGGCGGCTCAATTAAGAACCGCCTCACTCACTACTTTGTTTTGTCTAAGAAGTATTTAACTACTTCCCAGCCCAAATTTAGCAAAGCTATGACCGCTTTGAGCCTGTCTTTTTTCATGTTAGATATGAATAAAAGAAGTTAGCGCAGAATTACTGCTGCGTTTCCGCTGGCGGCAAAACAAAGTTAGAAAGGTTCTCGTAAGGGAACCTTTCTTGTTTTATATGGATATTTATATATTTGCATCATAGCGTTTAGCTATTAACCTTGTGCTTGAAATCTTGCAAATTATCAAACACCAACAAGGGGAATACAGGCAGCCGTATGGCGTGGGCCTGTTTCATCTTTTTGGTAAGGTTTTGCAAGAACCTCAAGCAGAGGGTGAGGCTATAAGCCCCACGCTATTGAACTAAAAACTGCCTATCGGGGTTTTAGGCACAAAACCATAACAATGAAAAACTATTTATTCATCATCGCCCTTACAGGGTTTCTAATTTCTTGTGCCAAAGAGAAAACACCAACCAGTACAACCACTACACCAACAAAAATTGTGCAAGATTCAGAAAAGGTTACAATTACCATGCAGGTCTGGTATAATAATACTGATAGCATTTATTACTCACCAAGCTTTGAGCCCGTAGATTATGGGGTTAATAGTAGTGCTGCAAGTGAATCAGGACCAATGAATGCAGGGTTTGTTAAACCAGCATCAAAAATAACATGGAACTATACGTTATTTAAGGACAACGCCCTACCAGGTGGAACAAGTTTTGTATATAGTTTTTGGGTAGCTGAGGCTGCACCGTCACCAAGCCCATACGATTCAATAATATTAAGCCTTTATGTGAATGGTGTACTACATAATAAAAATACCACAAACCGAAATAGTTATAACGGAATACAAGACACGGTAACTTATTAGTATATTCGCAATAGAAATTGGCCCGGTCAGGAATCGAACCTGAAACTGTAACTTACAAGGTAGCCGTTTTATCCGTTAAACTACCGAGCCAATTAATAGCTCCCTGTTATAAGCAGGGGGCTTTTTTATTGTCTGGCGGATTTTGGAAAGGACTTTGTGTAAAAGTTAAAGCCCGTAAATTCGAGGTATTGAATTTAACGGGCTTGTGAGTATGCAGCTAAACTACTACTCAAGATTTTCGTTTATACTCAATACCTCTATTTTGTATAACAGTACGAAAATAAGACTTTATAATTTGGAAAATACTTTACATTTCGATAATTACTAACAATATCATATATTCGCAATATGAAGAAAGCGAAAGCTAAAAAAGCAAAGAAGCACTATGATAAGCCATTAATGCTGAAAGGCAAGATTAATTTTGGCCAGTTAGTAGAGCTTGCCATGTCTGGCAACCCGAAAAGCAAGCGTAAAAAGTAAATTTTACTGGCTATTTTGGTTTTAAACCACAGTAAATAAGTCCCTACACGTATATAGTTACCTAAAAAAATAGGTTAAACGATTTAGTTATTGAATATGTGAATAACTAAAACCCCGCGTAAATATATTGTACATCATCCTTAGGATTGTACATTAAAACATATACCAATAAGGCTATCAGTACTAGCTTAATAAGCAGGTTAATTAGGTTTCTTTTCATAAAGCAGTGTTTTCAATTCTTTGTATATTAAATATGCCCCATAGCTCGAATGATGCTGGTGGTCGGTAAAGGTACCGGGGGTATATGATAGGTTAGAAGCGTCAATAAAGTTTACTTTTTCATTTGTTAACAGGTTTCTTATGTTTTGGCTTGTTTGCCGGTATCCCTCTAATGAGCTTTTACTATAATTGGTAATGAACCTGCCATTATATGGCCCCAGTACATATAATGCGTTTACGCCAAGGTTGCGGCAGGTTGTAATAAAGGAAGTCAGTTCTTTATATCTATAAGTAGCGGTATCGTCAATTGATTTGAACCAGGCTTTATCAGTAAAGGAACGTTCCGTGTTCCATGTTGTATCTATATTCTTTGTGTCTATCTCACCAAAATTATTGAAGCTCGAAAGCGGTAGTTTTTTTTGCGGAATGAATGAAAGAGTGTTTAAATAAGAGGAGGGATTAATGTCATATCTCAGGTCTTGAAAAAAACTCCTCCTGTATTTCCGTATTTCGTATACTAATGAAAAGGTTGTTCTCTCAACCGGGTTTAGTTTATCGAGATAACTTTCAACGGGTGAGTAATAAAGCTTCTTTTCATTCTGGGTTAAGTTTATATCAGCACAAATCGGATAGCTCGAGTACCTGTTCCAGTATTCTTTGTCTACCTGCGCGTGGTCGGTACACCAATAAACAGGATTTATGAAGTAAATGATGTTTAATGAATCAACCTCACTGCGGTGGCGCAATAAAAGCGGAATATATAAGCCGCAAGTACGCCCGGCACCCGATAATACCGAGAACCTTGCTTTTATATTGGTATCGTTATTTAAAAAATCGTAGTAATTGCCGTCAGGCAAATAACTGGTTTCTGAAGTGCCTAAGCACAAATAGCCTTTATGCTGTTTTATAGATGTAAAAAATAGAGATACCGCCGGCGAATCATCATACTTAACCGATAAGCCATTTAAAGTTGAAAGTTGGCCTATAGGTTGTTTTAAAGTAAATGGTGGTATAAACAGTTTACCCAGGGGTAAAACAATAACAACAATAATAAGTATGTAAACCCCATTCTTCGCCAGGTTTTTGGTTTTGTATATGTTTCGGCTCAGGCTCACTTAAGTAAATTAAATAGGGTGTGTAATTGATTAGGTGAGTAGCAAAAGAATACCCACCCTATGGTTACAAAACTAAAAGTAAGAAGGGTACTAAACGTGGTATAGAATGTTGATGTATGAAAGTGGACTAACGGTTTTACCTTCACTGTCCAAATTTTATTTATGGTTAGTCCTGCACCGTGCCAAAGCCCCCAGTAAACAAAATTTAAATGTGAGCCATGCCATAAACCGCAAATAAAGAAAGTAAGTAAGTAGCACAATGCGGTTACCAATAGCCTGTGCTTGGGGTTTATTAGTTTGTTGAACAGGTTAACGAATGGTTTGAAAACGTAAAGCATTAAAAAATTAGAGAATGTTATGTGCCAGCGTTTCCAGAATTCAGAAAGGCTGGTTGACAAATAAGGGTTATTGAAATTTTCGGGCGTACGTATACCTATAAGGTAAGCTGTACCAATGGCAATATCGCTATAGCCCGAAAAATCGAAATAAATATAGGCGGAGTATGCTACTAGGCTTAACAGAATTGCAATTACAAGTGGAAAATGAGGAGTTAGTGTATTATAATCTACTGCCCATAGATGAACCAATGGCACTATACCGAGTGTTTTAAATGCACCCATGGCAATGCGGCTTATACCTGCAAAAAAGATGGTACGCTTATAAGCGGGCCTGTGGTTAGCAATCCAATACCTGAAATTATTATAGGTATCTATGGGGCCCGCGAGTATTGTTGGGAAGAAAAAGATGTAGTTAAGAAAACTTAAGAGGTCAGCTTTGTAAATTTTTTTATGATAAGATTCTACCAGCCAGTGTACAAAACGGAAAAGGATATAAGATAGGCCCAGCTTTTGCACGGATAGGATGGGTTCGTTTATTATAGACAGAAATGTCTGTGATACCGCTTCCTGAATAAATGGATAGTTGCGTATGGAGAAAAGTGTAATTATCAAAGTCAGCATAAAGGCAAGGAGTGACTTAATGCTTTTCTTTTGCAGCAATTTTCCGGCAATAAAAACAACCAGGCAAACTATGGCAATTACAATTATAGTATGTTCTTTTACCAGGGTTAAAAGCAAAACTAAATTTCCTCCTGCAAGTATGAGGTTCCGTAAAAAGAGTTTACGGGTAATAACTCCTGCCAGATTGTATATAAATACAAAAAGGGCTATGTATACAAATGTTGTATAGCTTGCAAATAACATGCTACAATTTTGGGGTTAAACTGTAATGTTGTGTTTTAAAGTAATTAGACGATAATTACTTGAATTGCTTGCCCGTATTGAGTAAAAAAATTCTTATATGCCTGATAGGGAGGGTGAAAAATAGTATCTGGTGGCATAAGCCGGTACTCCAAAATTACAGACCCAAGGAGAGTTTAGAAAGTAATTTTAACCCCGCCCAGCACATTAAAGCGCTCGGTTGGGTAATTGTCCCATTGCTGGTAAGCCGAATTGGCCAGGTTATTCAAATTAAGGAATATGCCAATGAGTTTACTGTATTTATACTCAGCTCCTATGTTAAGGTCAGGGTAACCTGGTAATTGCTTAGCGGTAATAACACCATCAATATCTTGCGGAGCATATTGCGAGTTCACTACAAATATTTCTGTTTTTAATGTGAGTTGTTTGGTCACTGTGTATTCGCCTAACAGGTTTATTTTAAGTGTAGGATGATACCAAACCGCTACCTGATTGGTTGGGGTATAGTTGTAATAGTCGCCACCTAATATAAAGCGGATATCTTCTTTCATTTGGTAGCTTATGTCGGCATGAATGTTGGTGGTTTTAACATCGTCGTATACTACAGCAAACCGATTTCGAAGTGCTTCAAGTGTATCGGTTACAAACAGAGCCATATTTTTCGTTTCGGTTTCCGAAGCATTTACATCGTAGGTAATAGTATTAGTAATGCTGCCAGTTAAACCAATAAACAAGTGGTACATCGTGCGTGTATATTGGTTGTTTACCGTATCTTGTATGTAAGGGTTTGTTGTCGACAAGCTCTTGTAGCTGTTGTATTGTTTATCTCCGTCCAAGCCAGCGTATGCAATTGCTGCGTTGTTGGCAATATGATAATCAACTTTCAGATCAGGAAAAATATTGGTGCCGCCGTTAACGGCATCTAAGTATGCTTTTAATCCTAAGTGTGCATCCCATGTTCTTCCTTCACCCGAAAAATAAGGATTGATACCCAGGTTCCATGCATGGTTACTACCCAATTGGTTGGCATCGTTATAGTATTGCACCAAAGCTTTTACATCAATACGTTGCTTTTGTATGTAGGCAAACAGGTGTGCATTCACATCTACATTATTCTCAACGGCACCATAGAGGTCCTGGTAGTTATAATAACCCACACGTATGTCGTGGTTTATCATCGATGAATCTTTATAGTGACTGATATATTTCAAACTGCCATCGAAGTTATTATAGCGTTCGCGGGTAATATCGTTGGCTATCGTATTCTCTAAGCTGTCCTTAGCAATGTTGTAGCCATAATCGTGTACCACATGCTGGTCGAAATCTAGCTGGCCTGTCAGTGCATGGTTCTCGGAATATGAAGTGCCATACAGGTTTACATCGTTATACGAAAAATTGCTGGGGGCATAGGTATCGGTATAGTATGCCGATGAAAAGTGATTTACATGTACACCATAATCAAAATCGCGCGAACGTAGCGAGTTATAATAACCTTCTACATAAGCCGCATTATTATTACCACCACCAAATGCTATGTATGAATGTTGTAGGTTGTCAAGTGGCTCGCCTTTTAGTTGTACCGGCCTTAATGATTCGGGAGTATAACTGGTAGGGAAGAGAGTATTTATAGTAGTATAATCAACCTTGCGCGATGGCTTAACGGTATCGGCAATAGCGGGGTTGCTATTTATTTTAGCTCCGTTGGCAATGTTAGCGTTGGCTTGTTCTACTACACGGTACTCAATAGTATCGAACTGCTTATGCTGCGCAAAACAGTTAAATGTTATAAAGTTTATAAAGCCAAAAGTCAATAAAACTTTACGCCCTTTAAGAACTTTAAAAACTTTATGAACTTCATTCATATTCATGGGCCTATTGTTTAAACAGGTCTTTATATTTAGTACTGTCGGTCGAGAAAGGAATGACCATATCTTGTTGTATTGGTTTAGGTGCGGCATTCTTTTCTTTATCCTTTATCATATCTAACTTACGCTTGGCCATATTTACATTCGTAGTATCCGATGCGTTTTCAATAACGGTGTTCAGTGTTTGCTTAGCCTGGAAGTTGTCATTAGCCGTTACATAATCATCCGACAATAAGATGAGCGCCTTCGCCATCCATGTTGGGTACGATGGTTCCTGGTTCACTAAATCGAACACTGTTTTTTCTGAAGCCGGTATTTCTCCTTTCAGGTATTCTATATAAGCTACATTATATTTAGCTTCAGCTTCCATTTCGCTATTGGTAAGGGCCATTACTAATCTAAAATTAGCTTCCGAAGAATCGTATACTTCCTTCTGGAAGAATGAACGGGCCTTTAACAGATCAGCCTCGGCATAAATAGGTTTGTCGAGTTGAGGGGTTTGTAATACGGTATCGGCAGCGCCGATGGTAGCATCATATTTCTTTAAGTAGAAGTTGCACCGCATTTTACCAATTCGTGCACCGGTTAGGTTAGCAGCGAATTGCGCGATAGGTGTAAGCTGATTAAAATAATTAAGGGCGTTTACATAATCCTTTTTATCGAACGCAATCTTCGATGCTTTGGCCAAAGCTGTTTCAGTATAATAGTCCTTAGGTAGTTTTACAACAGCTGCATAATCTACATATGCGCTATCGTAACTCTTGGCCTTATACAAGCATTCTGCCCTGTAAAAACGTGCCTCGCCGGAGAATATACCTTGCGGGAATTTTTGTAAATAGTCGTTTATATCAGGCATTGCTTTGGTGTAATTCTCAGCCAGGTATTCTGTTTTCACAACCGAGAAGGAAGCAGAGTCTAATGTGTTTTGCGATAAGCTCACACCATATTCCTTAAACTTTTGCTGCATATTAGCAATCTGCCCCGATGAAGTATATAACATCTTCAAATGGTTCAGGGCTTCAATTCCGTCCGATGAATTTTTATCACGGCGTACCACTTCATCCCATGCGGCTTCTGCTTTATCGTTCTGGTTTTGGTTATAATATATCATACCACGTTGCAACAAACTGTGGTTGGTAAACTGACTGTTAGGGTAGGTATCTAATACTTTTTGGTATTCATCAAGCGCACGGTCAGGCTGATTATCTATAGCATAGGTGTTTGCCAGTTCAACCATTGCCGATGGGCGGTAACTACTCTTAGGGTATTGCTCTAAAAATGTTTCGAGTGTACTTATCTTATCTTTTTGGTTGTGCATAACACCCAATGCCAATGCTTTTTGGTAAGCGGCGTAATCTTGCTCGTAAGTATCAAGCTCGATGTTTTTAGTGTAAAAAGGTATGCTCGAAGCAAAATCGCGGCGGACAAAATAGCTGTCGCCAATACGGTTGTAGGCATCGCTCAGGCGTTTTTTGTCTCCACTCTTTTCATCATCGCTGTATTTGCGGAACGCAATGTTGGCATCTTCGTAGTTCTTCATTTCGAAGTTAGCATAGCCAATACCATATTCTGCCAACGCATATTCAGGCGTGCCATAAGCTTCTGTCTGGTCGATGTATTTGTTGTAAGCAGTAATAGCATCGCTATATTTCTTTTCGCGGTAAAGCGCTTCTGCTTTCCAGTAGTACGCTTGCAGATGCAGTTTCTGGTCGAAGTTGAACTTAAGTGAGTTTTCAAAATAAGTTGCAGCTAAAGCCATTTGGTTATTGTTGAACAAGTCAACACCACGGTAATAGGTTAAGCGTTGGTAAACCGATTGCAATTGGCTATCCCAGTTCTTAATATTATCGAGCGATGCCAGGGCAGCTGCATAATTGCGAGTACCTAAGTAAACGTTAACCAGATAACGGTTCACTTCTTCTTTATGAGGAGAATTAGGGTAATCGGCAAGGTATTGGTTAAAGGCTTGCAAAGCTTCATTGAACGGATCGTATGATATTTCGTAAGTGAGCTTAGCATAGTTGAACAAAGCATCTTCCTTCAGTTTAGGGTCGTAGTTCATTTTTGAAGCCGCCAAAAACTCATTGCTGGCTGATTGCTTGTTACCACTCTTTAAGTAAGCACATGCTAAGTAGTACAATGCATTTTGTCCCAACGAATCATTACTGGATGCCGCATTCTGAAACCATTGAACCGATTCTTTGTACTTAGTAGTTGCATAGTAAGAGTATGCCAGTTCATACGCTTCGGTTTCCATAAGGCTGCCACCGTCGGCAAAGCGTAAGTAATAAGGTATGGCATCGTTATATTTTTGCAGGTGATAGTACGATTCTGCTATAAGCTTGTAGGTTTGGTAAGCGTTAAACAATGCATCAGGCTTTTTAGCAGAGTCAATAAGCGGAATAACAGCTTCCGGTACTTTATCGTAGCTGCCTTGCAGGTAATAAAGTTGTGCTATATAAAAAGGTACCACTGAACTAAAGCGAGGATCGTGCTTTAAGGTAATGAAGCAGTTAATGGCTGTTTGGTAGTTTTTTTGCTTGTATGCAATATAGCCATAGTAATAAGTTGCCGCTGGCGAGTAGGTGCTTCCGGCATCTTTCACTTCAGCAAAGTCTGTCTTGGCGCTATCATATCTATTCGCGTAAAAATCGCAATAGCCTCGTTTGTAGTAGAACTCCTGCGCCTCATCTTTATCAAGGCTCGATGGTTCTACCTTATAGTACCATTCAATGGCGTCTTTAAACTTGCGCTTACGGTAAGCATAGTTACCCAGCAGAAAATATATCTTCTTTACCTTAGGGCTTTGCGGGTGCAGTTGTATAAAGCCTATCATGCGGCGTTCAGCATCGTCGTGAAAGAGGTACATGGAACAAACGGCGGAATAAAAATCCGCGTCTATCTTCATGTTCGATTGGTCGGGGCTTTGTTTGGCTACCTGTTCAAACAAATGTTCGGCTGCTGAGTAGCGTTGCGCATCATACAGGTCTAATGCTTTATTGAATGAAGCAGAAGGATCGCTATAAACCTGTGTTTCCTGCGCTTTTACCTGCACAAAACAAAAAACGAGTAAAGCAATAAGGAAAAGCCGGTATCGCATACCTAAGACGTAATTTAGAGAACAAAGTTAAGAGTAGCCTATGCAAGGCTATTTAAGCATACTGAAAGTTTTCAACCTGTCCGTGTTCATAGACGCTGTTTCTGTAAGGTTGTTTCATGCTTATGTAAATGCAATTTTGTAAGATGAGGAGGAATGCACTTTTTATATTAACGCTGGTAGTGTGTGTAAAAGTATGCGGCGGACAAATAAAACATAAAATGTTTGTCGGTTCAAACAACACCGGCCAGTATCGAATAAGCATTTTACCATTTGGGTACGATAGCACTGTAAGCGATATACGCATACTACAATGTATAGATAGCTTGCCTGGCAGAGCCTTTCATTCGAAAATGTACAACCTGATTTATAAAGATGATTCTACCCGAATGGCTATACAAGTTAATGAAGGAGCTTATCTTTTTCATGTACGGTATGAAGTAGTGGAGTATTACAAGAACGGAGCAGTGAAGCGCAGAACATATTATAACAAGCACCTAAAAAAATATTGGGAGTTTGATTGGTATGAAGATGCATCGGCGAAGGCTAAAGGCCGTTATGGTATACATAAGGAATATAGGGAGAATGAGAAAGAAGGGGTTTTGACACACACCTTGGTGAAGAAAGGCCGCTGGCAGTATTTCAACGCCGACGGTAATTTGATGAAAACAGAAAGATATGCCAAAGATGGCAACGTAAAAAAGAGCCACGATTATAATCCTGCCAAACGCACTTTTGTAACTGTTATGAATCCGAAGCATCCGAAGGGAATGCCATACATAATTCAGTAACCCTATTAAATCAATTATGCCACTAAAGCACCAAAACACCAAAAAATACACACTAAACTATTTAGTGGGATTTAGAGTTTTTGTGTTTTTGTGGCGGAAACTATACTTAATCCAGTAAATATCATGTATGCCACTAAAGCACCAAAACACTAAAAAAATGCACACCAAATTATACAGCATGAATACTACAAAAACAATACTAATGACATTAGCGGCATTGGCGCTTGTGCAACAAGCTAATTCGCAGACAAAAGATACAGCTAAACACAAAATAGCTGACCAAACTCCCTTTGATGGTATTGACCAGACTTGGGTAAACGGTAACGACCGAAGAGACTCATCTATCTTTCACATACCATACTTCAGCCCTGAAATTTTAATAGATGCCAACGCTACTTATTCGTTTGCTAACCCTATCGACCATACAGTGGTGGGTTCTACAGCATTGGCCCGCGATAACGAAATTCAAATATCGCAACTGGGTTTTGGCGGAGATTTTAGTTACGGCAATGCCCGCGGAAGATTTATGACCCAGTTTGGAACACGCGATGAAGTGGTGCCGCGTAACGACTATAGCACCTATCGCGGACAGTACGACTTGCAGGATGCTTACCGCTATTTAAGTGAAGCTTACGGAGGATATCACTTTAATGTATGGCACGGTATTAACGTTGATGCCGGTTTGTTCATGTCGTACATAGGTTTAAACTCTTATTACCAGGAAGAAAACTGGGATTACCAGGCTTCCTATACATCTGATAATACACCCTGGTTCTTTAACGGTATACGTTCGCAGTTCTTTCCGTCGAACACAGTTAAGTTTGAAATATGGCTTATTAATGGCTGGCAAAGCTATGCCACCTTCAATGACATGCCCGGCTTTGGCGGTAATTTTACCTGGATACCTAACGACAATATTAAGTTGTTGACCAATGACTATTATGGATCGGATGCAGCGGGATTATTGGGCAGGCATAGAGTACATTCCGATAACAGTTTATCGGGCCGTTACTTTCACAGGCCAAAATCATCAAGCGGAATTACCCAAATGGCTTTTTCGCTTACTTACGATATTGGTGATGAGAAAGGAGACGGCGTAAATGGCTTCCATGGTAATGCTACCGATGGCCCTGCGCAATTTTTTACCAGTGCAATGGTGTATAACCGTATTTGGTTTGCCCATGGCAAGCTGGCATGGTTAATTGGTGGTGGTGTTATGAATAACCCCGGACGTTATCTTGTGCTTGAACCAACAGGCCAGGCAAGCGACCTGCCAACACCAACCGCTGTGCAAATGCCCAACGGAACTGTGTTGCAAACAACCACCCAAACGGGCTCTGACCCTTTTACCCAAAATCCCGGAGATGGATTTCATGGATGGGATTGCTCAACCAATATTAGCTGGATGCCCAGCCAAAGCTTTGAGTTTAGGTTAGAGTATGTGTACCGCTATGCCAGTGTGCCTTATTTTGCCGGCCCGGGCGGCGTTACATCGCCAACAGGTTATACCACCACACCTATACCTGCAGGCTGGACACCCGACCTATTGACCCACGAAGACCGTATCATCATGGCCTTTTTGGTGAGGTTCTAAAAATGATTAATAAGTGCCTACATATTTAGCGTGAGATTCCTCACCGCCAACCCGTGGTTCGGAATGACAATGGGGTTCTTGCTTTTGAGAGGGGAAAGGGGTGCGGGCGAAGCCCGCACCCCTTTCCCCTCTCTTCATTAGCCTTGGCACTCTGTCATTCCGAACGGAGTGAGGAATCTCTTTGTTGTATTGGAGTGGAATCTTGCGCGTAATAGAGCAGGTAGGTTCTGGGATTTTTTGTATTTTAGATTTGCCTAAGTATAAAGCATGAAGCCACTAACAATACTCTTTCTTTTATTCTCACTTGGTGTTTTGGGGCAGCAACCTGAATACCCTGATAGCGGCTTTACTAATAAGGCAGAGGCCAGGAACTTAACTGTGAATGGGTTGAAAGAAGGTAAGTGGATTGAGAAGATTGGTATAGGTACCACATTCACAAAAGCAACCGGAGATATTGCGAATGATTCTGTTTATTATCTCACAGTATATAAGAAGGGTAAACCGGTAGGGATTCAACGAGATTATCGTATGAATGGGAAGTTATTGGATGTAAAGCCTTATACAAATGGTTTAGAAAATGGAGTAGAAAGAGGGTATTATGAAAACGGAACCATAGAATCTGAAAGCCCTTATTCTAGTGGCAAAAAGAACGGTATGCAAAAAATTTACTTTGAAAACGGAACTCTTCGATGTGAAGTGTTGGCTACTGATGGTAAATATAACGGGGTAATGAAATCATATTATAAAAGCGGAAAATTATCGAGTGAATATAATTACAGTAACGGTAAGTTGGTGGGTATGCAAAGAGAATATTATGAAAATGGTAAAACAAAAACTGAAATCACGTTTAAAGATGACAAGCCAGAGACAATGAAACATTTCGATGAAAACGGTAATGAAATAAAACAATAACATGAAAACACTATTAATTTTAACACTATCCCTTTCTTTTGCCTTTAACGCCTTTGGGCAGCAACCCGAATACCCTGATAGTGGTTTTACCAATAGGGCTGAGGCGAAGAACTTAACTATAAACGGGTTGAAAGAAGGTAAGTGGGTGGAATATTTAACTTTTAAATTCGATTCGAACCGAGACTATGTACCTGTAGTTACTAAAGATACCGGTGCACGTATGTTTCAGCTTACTGTTTATAAAAAAGATAAACCTTACGGAGTACAGATACAAATGGATAAAAAAGGCAACGTTGCGCTTAAAACTCCGTATGCCAATGGTATGAAAAATGGAGTAGAAAAATCATATAATAGCATTAACAATGTAAACTTAACCACATCGTACCTTAACGGAAAAAAAGATGGCCCTCAGGTGCAGTATGCGTATGATGGAAAAAGGATAGCTGAGCAAAAGAACTATACAAATGGCCTATTGAACGGCGAACATAAATACTACACCGATAACGGAACACTACAAATTGATGAATTTTATATAAATGGGAAACTAGATGGGGTAAAGAAAACGTATTTCGATAACGGAAATATACAGGAGGAAGATATTTACACCAATGGCCTAATGAATGGTGTGAAGAAATTTTACTTAAAGACGGGGGAGCTTAGTGCTGAAATACCTTATACCAATGACAATTTAAACGGAATTGTTAAATACTATTTCCCTGGTGGTAAGTTGCATACCGAATCGACATATATAGATGGTAAAGCAAATGGGGTAAATAAAACTTATTTTGAAAGCGGACACATAAATACAGAAGAACCCTATACTGATAATAAAAAGAACGGGGCATTTAAGACCTATGATGATAATGGAACCCTACTATCTGAACAAGATTATAAGGATAATAAATTAGATGGTTATTCGAAAGAATATTATTCAAACGGGCAAGAGAAAAGTGAAGTGCCGTATACCAATGATAAAGCAAATGGGTTAGGAAAGTGGTATTATGAAACTGGAAAGCTGAAGAAAACCATAATTTTTACGGATGATAAATTTGGAGCGGAAAAAGACTACGATGAGAATGGTAATGAAACAAAGCAATAGTATGAAGCCCAAGCTTTTATTATTCCTTCTAATCCTTTTATTGATGTCTTGCAAAAATAGAAATGATACAGCCATAGCCCCACCTGAACAAAAAATAAAGTGGAACCAAATTGATATTAGGCTTGACCAACAAAATTTCCTGATTTATCATAATTCTGATTCTGCATATTTTACTCAGTGGGACATTAAGAAGAATTTTATTAGAAATAAAAGAGGACCTGGCATAAACTATGAACCAAGTAATAGGAAGGATTCGATTTTTATATTTAATAAATCAGAAAGAGATTCACTTGCTTCGTACATATATGCTCTTATAACTAAGCCCGTATTTGCAACAAAATGGGTTACAGATTATGTTGGTAATATCTCATTTCAATTAAAGAACGGAGGCACAAGCCTGAGTTGCGAGTACAATTCTGTTGGAGATTGGACAACTATATCAGAACAAACCCAGAAAATATATAAACTCTTAAGTTCTAAGGTGCGTATTTCTTCTAATTAATTGAAAATCAATTTATTGTGTAATTGATTGATAATCACCTCGTTTTGCGCTTTATTGTAAATCATTGTATTTAACAATGGAGGGCCTATGGATAGGGGCTTTCAAAAGGGGCTCATTGTTAATTTCTATTGTTATTTTTCGATTCTTCTTGCCATTTACTTTAAATATAAAAGGACTCTACTTTTTTGGGTTGTTGGTAAGTTGAGGTAGGGTAAAACAACGCTTAAAAATACTTTTCGTACCTTTGATGTCTATTCAGTAAGGGCAAAGTACCTTTTGCGTTTCCAGAGAAAGCTCTGTTTTACCAAAGACACACCGGGGACCCAAATTTTTACGACGATAGTTCGGTCTTGTGTATTTGTTTATAGAAACGCGTTTACATTAACTAATATGAGCCTTTTAAGATATAAAGCAGATATCAAATCCATTATATATATGGCAATTACCACTGCATTGCTAATTATACAGTGGAACTTGCATAAGTTCAATCCTTATTTGTTCGGGGTATGTTTGTTTATGGCAGTTATAGTGGCTGTTATGGCACATAACCATAATCACTTACCCATGTGGAAAAACAATACCCTTAATATATTAACCGACTGGTGGCTCACCTGCTTTTATGGCTTCCCTGTTTGGGCATGGATACCTACACATAACAAGAACCATCATAAACTAAACAACAAAGAGGGCGACTACACTATTACCTACCGTGTAAGCGACAGAAATAACCTTCTTACATTACTTTCATATCCTTCTATTAGCGGGTATTTCCAGCAAATCGTGCTGAAGGCTTACCTTAAAGAGGTAAAGGTGAAGTCGAAAAAGCAATATTACTTATGTATAACCCAAATTGTTGTACTTGTATTATTTGTGGGTATTGCACTGCTTATTAATTGGAAAAAGGCATTGCTGTATATTGTTATTCCTCAGCAAATGTCAACCTTTAGTGTGTTAATTTTCAATTATGTACAACACGTGCATGCCGATGAAGAATCGGAAACTGATCATTCCAGGAATTTTGTGGGATTCTTTATTAATTTCTTCCTGTTAAACAATGGCTTGCATACCGTGCATCATGATAAAGCAGGGATACATTGGAGCAAAGTACCTGCCGAGCATAAAAAAATTGTACACACTATTTCTCCTGAATTGATAGAGACCAATTTCTTCTGGTATATAGGAAGGGTTTATTTCCTTGCCTTATTTATCCCTGCATACCGTACTAAAACAAAGCGCCAACACAGGCTCAAAGCGCCAATAGCTAACTAAGGGTTCAAAAATATTTCGTGATGCTAATATGGCCCCAACCGTGGTAAGTTCCACTTACTATTTCGTTAGTTATATGCGTTACTGAGTATAGCAGTTCTATTTTATTCCACGAAAAGCATAAGCCATAAGAATCTCCATAAACAATGTGTGATAATTGGTTATAACTAAGTGTATAAATACTATTATCAGTAAATAAAGCACCCTGCATAGTACCATTATAGGCAACACCTTGCACCCAGCCTTGAACAACTCCATAAAGCTGAAACTTGGATGTGTGTTCTAATAGGAAGTATGAATTCTTTTTACCTAAATGCAAGGTAACACCTGCCAGCAAATTATCATACACAGTGCCTGTTGTTAGTTGAGCAAGGCCTATTACATCAACAGCCGTGTCAGCATATAGGGCTTTTTCGTAACGCAACATGTAATTCACAAAAGCGCCGGTGCCTATCTGGTATTGCCAGCCCAGGGGCTGTGTATTGCCGGGTAAGTGGTGTATGGCTTTTTGCTCTTCCTCGCATTCGGCACAGGCACCTATTGCACCAATATCGACTTCTGCAGTGAGCATTTGCTTTTTATAATAGTTGGCAGATTTTTTGTAATGTCCCAAATAAATATAGCCCGCAAAGGGCCTATTGCCTTTTAAAGCACTATCACTCGAAATGCTGGTAGGGGTGAAGCAGTCTTGCACCAGGGTAAGTCCGTATTGTTTTGTAGAATTGGTTAAGCCGGGCAATAAAAACATTATGGGCGAATATCTGTAAGCCGGGCTTGCGCTTTCTAGCTTTATACCCTGTGTGTAGTAGTCGTCAGTTGCTGTAAAGTAATCGTTTTCGTAATTTAAACGGACAAAAGCAGTTTTACTTATTCTGTTCGTTAGCGTATCGCGCTGGGCGAACGAGGAGAAATATAGGGTAGCGAATAAAAGTGGTAAAATCTTTCTCATACCACTATATACGTATATACCTGGTAACGGGATTTAAAACCCGTATAAAGTATATATATAGATAGTCTTAGGTAATAAATACTATAAACTAGTAGATACATTCTCTGCCCTTTACTAATCTTTTAGCATTTCTTCAATTGTGTAGACTATTTGATTATTTTTACTTAACTCATAAAAAAATTATGCCACTAAAAGCTATGCAGGAATCGTTTGATTCAGTTGACGGTCATTATTTAAAAGCCTTGGTAAAAGTTTAATTGTTTTATGATCATTAAAACCCACTTTAATACCGACGACCTTTATATTTTGTATTCTGGCTTGGCATTTGTCCTTGCAAGTTATTTTTTCTTCCGGAAGAAGTACACTAGCGCAAGTATAATAATACTGACAATTGGGGCATTTATTATACGCTTCTTTGTTGCAAGGCTCGACCCGTTTATTCATGTATGGGATGAATCGCTACACGCCCTGGTTGCGCGGAATATGATGAGCCATCCTTTCAAGCCAATGCTTGTTGCAAACCCTGTATTGCCGACCGATGAAACGGATTACATAGCGTGTCATATATGGCTGCATAAACAACCACTTTTCCTCTGGTTAATGTCAATATCACTAAGAATATTTGGTATAAACGAAATGGGCGTGCGTTTGCCGTCTGTTTTATTGTCGGCATTAATTACACCAATGATATACCGTATAGGTAAATTGCTTGTAAACGAAAAGACAGGGTATTACTCTGCCTTTGTTTTTGTCCTTTCAAGCTATATGCTCGAGGTGGCTTCAGGGTATATCGCCTCCGACCACAATGATGCCATGTTCATTTTCTTTGTAACAGCTTCATTTTGGGCCTGGTTTGAATACAATAGTTCAGGCAAGAAAAGGTGGATTTACATAATTGGTGTTTTCTCTGGCATGGCAGTATTGGTAAAATGGCTCACAGGACTGTTGGTGTATTTTGGCTGGATGCTTTCAATATTGCTTATAAAAGAGAAAAGAAAATCAATTACATCTTATAAAAATATTGTATTAAGCGGTATTATTTCTGCAGTTGTATTTATACCCTGGCAGGTATATATTCTAATAAAGTTTAAACAACAGGCGTTAATAGTCTTTTCAACCTATAGTGAACATATCACCAAAGTGCTTGAAAATCATGGCGGCCCTCCTTCTTTCCACATCGATCTTATCGGGGAGCAATATGGATGGATAGTTCCCTTTATACTGGGCCTTGCGCTATATATGTTGTTCAAAAAAATAGGCAATAATAAGGCTGTAAAAATTGTAATGATAAGCTGGCTTGTTGTTCCCTACTTGTTTTTTGCCATTGCTTTGACCAAAATGCCTTTAATGACATTAATATGCTGCCCTATAATTTTTATATCTCTTGGGTACCTGTTATATGAAATGATGGAATTTATTGCCCTGAAAATGAAACCAATTGTCGCATCAATTATTATGGCAGCTATGTTTATTGTTATAGGTTTCTTTAACCTTAATATAAGCAGAATTGAAGCTAAACACACAACTCTTTCTAATGACTTCATTAGGGATAGACAGGTAGCAAACAGGTTTAAAAAGCTAAGCCCACAGCTTGCAGAAAAGGACTACGTGGTTTTTAATTGTTGCTGCTATCTGGCAATTCCTCTTATGTTTTATTCAGGTGTAGATGTACATATGGAAATTCCTGATCAAAATACGACAGCTTTACTAAAAAGTAAAAATAGGAATATAGCAATATTCTATGATAGCAACTTGCCAGATTATATTACATCTGATAAATCAATACTTCTGCTAAAATAGGATTCATTAAAATCTTGCTCTAAAGAAATAAAAAAACCCATAAACTATTATTAACTAATAATTTATGGTTTTTTGTTGGTAGCCCGTAGGGGAATCGAACCCCTGTTTCCAGGATGAAAACCTGACGTCCTAACCCCTAGACGAACGGGCCCAATTATTTTTTGGAGGTGCAAATGTAAAAAAAATATTGATTGGGATTAAGAAACACTAAAAACTTATTGCCCTTTTCTATTGTTACAGCTCTAATAAGGCTTCTGCCTGTAGTGTTATGGTTTTTTTTTGATCTTTCTCCAAAGCTTTTTCAAGTGCAAATTCTCCTCCTGAAATATGTCTTGAAAGGTATGATCTGTAAATTATACCCTATATTACCTCAAGGCGAGATATAAATGATAAGTTGTTAGAATACTGCTAAATTTGTATAAACCAGTATTTATAAATGAATAGTAGTAAAGTCTATTTTGCAGGACTTGATGGAATACGCTTTATTGCTTTTTCTATGGTGTTTGTCTCGCATGCTTTCCAGGGAACTGTGTCAACGGTTTTTAATTTTACGGTAAAAAGCTCTGTTTTGTTTGCTGTTTTCGATTCAGGGGACAAAGGGGTATCAGTTTTTTTTGTGCTAAGCGGCTTTTTAATTACCTATTTGCTGCTTAAAGAAAGGGACCAATATGGTAAAATACATATAAGGGCTTTTTACTTAAGGCGTATACTAAGAATATGGCCGCTTTTTTATCTTGTTTTGTTAGTTGGGCTTGTTGTGCTAAAAGAACAGGGCTCAATAGGATATAATATATTCTTTCTCAATAATTTTGATTTACTGCAGAAAAGATTGCTTCACTCCGAAGCCTTTTCTCCAGTTATTTCGGTTACATGGTCAATCGGTATCGAAGAACAGTTTTATATAGTTTGGCCGTTGCTCTTTTACTTTATCAGGCCAAGAATGATGATTTATGTGATGTATGCCCTTTTATTATCAACCCTTGCTTATAGGCTATATAATCACGCTAATAATGATATACTTTATCTGCACAGTTTTTCTGTATTTGCCGATTTAATACTCGGGGGCATTACCGCATACTATGCTTTTTATTCCGAATCATTTGTTGTTTTCTTCTCGAAGCTTGGTACAGGTAAACGCGCGGCTATTTACTTGACGGGTATCGTTTTGTTTTTATTGAATAACTATCTGTTCAGCTTTAATTATGGTAATGTGTTAAGCAGGTCGGTGCTTACCTGTTTTTATGCTTTTGTAATTGCAGACCAAAGCCTTGCCGGTAATTCACTGTTAAGCCTTGCCAGGGTTAAATTTGTAACCCAATGGGGTAAGTATACCTATGGGTTATATCTCTTGCATCCTATAGTATTGTTGTTTTCAACAGCAGTAATTTATAAACTTCATTTTATTGCAATAAGCAGCGTTGCTTATTATATACTGCTTGCATTAGTTGCTATTGCTCTTTCAATGTTATTGAGCTACCTGAGCTATACCTATTTTGAAGGATATTTTTTAAGGTATAAGAAAAAATTTGATTATAATAATTGATATTTGTTGCAGCCTGCTTTTCTATTGCTCCATTCTGTTCAGTTCATCCGAGGCATCGGTATTGCCATTACCTGCTGCTAAGGTATAGTAATAAATGGCCTTTTGCTTATCGGGCTTTATTTCTTTAAATCCGTTCTCGTAAATTACCCTCCCCCCAGCATATATTGTGCGTCGGTATTCTTCTTCCGGGCAGCCAGTTCAAAGTATTCCATCCCTTTTTGGGTGTTGACAGATACACCGGTATCCAATTCATAATAAGTGCCAATAATATATATGGCAGTAGCATTACTCCTTTGGGCTTCGTCAAGGTAATAATTAAAGGCGTCTTTGGCTTTTAAAAATGATTTCTTTTCGGGTACATAAATAAGAGAAGTGTCATAGCTATATTGTAATGAATCTGTAAAGCCTTCACTATTCTTGGCCCCTGTAAGCCAAAAATTATGGTCCGACCCTACCGAGTTATCGGTGGCATTATTTACATCCATTTTGGCTTTTCACTATCACCTTTAAAGGTAATCTTATCATGGCTATTGGTATATGAATCGTGTACATTTTTCCGGGTCATGGTTATATTGTTCATGTTGCCCTCAAGCACTATTGTGTTATGGTGGTGGCCTTTGTATGCCGAACTGTCATAATCGAATTCTACAATGTTGTTCTTCCCTTTTATAACTACTTTATCGCCATTACCCACATCAGTAGTGTTTTTTGAATGAACTAAAATATAATTGTTATTTGCATTGGCATCGGCCGGAGTAATGGCAGTAGTTGCTTTAGGTGCGCTATAGCCAGCCCATAAACAGAAGCCGATAAGTATATATATACTGCCTTTAAAAGCCTCATCATAATTGTGGAGTAAAAAATGGTATTAAGTAATACTTGTTTCTACTATTAATTGCAAGTTTTGTTACAATAGATATTCTACCTCTGATTTTAAACTCATTAACTATTAGGCATTTGCATTTTTGCCGTATAAACTAACCTTCTCTTTGCCTATATTTGGTATATGAAACGGTGGCTATATATGGGTTTATTATTAGCGGTGATGCTTAGTGCCTGTAGTAAAGGCACCGACCCCGATACCAGTACTAATGTACCAAGTGTATCGGTTAATCTGTCCATAAATATTAATAATGCTCCTTACACAACGCTACAGACCGTGGGCGGTCAGGCGTATGCCACAGGCGGTAACAGGGGTATAATACTTGTCCGGGCCAGCTCTAGCTCTATTGTGGCATTCGACCGTACCTGCACCTATGATCAGGCTGATGCTAACGGCATAGTTCAGGGCCAGACCAATGCTACTGCTATATGCCTCGAATGCGGTTCGCAATATAATCTATCAAATGGAGGGGTTGCCAGTGGCCCTACCACTATTGGGCTTAAACAATATACTACCACTTTTAGCCCTGCTGTTAATATAGTAACCGTAAAGAACTAACCAATTTGCGTTAGTAATATTCCTTGTAATTATTTTCAAAAGTGATACTATAATCGTATCATTGAAAAATTAATTCCACCAAATTTAAAATTTTACTACATGAATAACTTAGGATTTGACACAGGAACAGTGGGCTTTATGCTTTTGGCTACAAGCCTTGTTATGTTAATGACACCGGGGCTGGCATTCTTTTATGGTGGTCTTGCCGGAAAACGTAATATTCTGGGTATAATGATGCAGAGCTTTGTGTCGATGGGTATTACAACCATTATGTGGTTTATATGCGGCTATTCACTTTGTTTTAGTGGCAACTCTTTAGGCGGTATTATAGGAAACTTCGATAAGGCCTTTATGTGCGGGGTAAACCTTAATACACCTTTCCCTGGTAATAATAAAATGCCCGAATTTGTATTCATTGCTTATCAAATGATGTTTGCTATTATAACACCAGCATTAATAACAGGTGCATTTGTAAATCGTGTAACATTTAAATCGTATTTATTGTTCTTAGTATTATGGCAGGTATTGGTATATTATCCTTTTGCACACATGGTGTGGGGTGGTGGTATTTTGGCCAAATGGGGCGTGCTCGATTTTGCAGGTGGTATAGTAGTGCATGCTACAGCAGGTTTTGCAGCATTGGCATCGGTAATATATGTAGGTAAGAGAAGAGATGTGGCATCGCCACCCAATAGTATACCGCTTATTGCTATTGGTACAGGCTTGCTATGGTTTGGCTGGTATGGGTTTAATGCAGGTAGTGCTTTAGATGTTAATGCAATAACCGGCCTTGCCTTTTTGAACACCGATGTGGCTGCTTCATTTGCTGCCATTACCTGGCTTATTATTGAATGGACCATGCAGAAGAAGCCGAAATTTGTTGGCTTACTTACCGGTGCAGTAGCGGGCCTTGCAACTATTACTCCTGCAGCAGGGTTTGTATCGCTTCCGTCGGCAGTAATGATAGGTATTGCGGCAGGTATAGTTTGCTACCTGGCTGTTCATTTAAAGAACAAAATGGGCTGGGACGATGCTCTTGATGTATGGGGTGTGCATGGTATTGGAGGTTGTATAGGTACTATACTCCTAGGCGTATTTGCATCTAAGGCAATGAATGCGACGGGTGCTGATGGATTAATGCTGGGCGGTACCCACTTTTTTGCCAAGCAGGTTATTGCAGTTGTAATTGCAAGTGCGTATGCGTTTTTGTTTACATACGTTATGTTATTTATAATTGATAAAATAACTCCTGTTAAGGTTTCAGAAGCTGAAGAAGATGCAGGACTGGACGCTGCTCTGCATGGTGAAAAGGCGTATGATGAAGGTTCGTTTTAGGGCAAGGCGCTTATTTTATATTCTTAAAATCTTCAAGGCTTAGTTCCCAAAGATTTACTTCTTGCTCAAAGTTGAGAATACCTGGTGTTGTAATGTATTTTTTGACAAAAGTAAATCCAACCTTTCCCAGTGTTTTATTAGGAGCCGGGTTCAAAGCGTATGGCTCACAGTAGAGTTTCTTTATTTGCATGTTTTTGAAGAAGTAGGGGATGGTCATTTTTACAAGCTCTGTACCCATGCCCTGTTTACGTATTGGAGTGTTCCATAAATGCAGGTGCATATAGGCTTCCTGTCCGAATTGTATTTTGCCCACATTGCTGTGCCCAATAGCTCTTCCATCGGCTTGCCATATTATACAATAGGATTTCTTTTCAGTGTAAGGCTGGCTCAATTGTTCAAGAAGCATAGTGCGCCACTGTTCTTTGTTGAGCATCTTTTTCATGTCAACGCCCATACCTTTCATAAAGGCGGCATCTGATTCGAGCCAATATTCCGTAATAAATGGAATATCGCGTTCTTCTATTTCGCGGACAGACAGGTTATTCATTTTAATGTAATTTCTTCATGTATTGATCGCAATCAGCTTGTTCTTTTTCCCAGTCGTGATTTATATTTATGCGTTCACCTTTCAATAAATACGGGTTAATAATCTGAACTATCTTATAAGCCGTTGGGTCAAATGTATTGACCATTTCGAAACGTATCTTTTTCAACTTTTTACCTCTATTGTATTTAATGTTAATAGTTTCTCCTCCTCCATCAATTATACAAATATTACATCTGTATACTTCAGTATCGTGGATGGATTTTACTAATTGTATTATAGAATCTGTGGAGCTTTGCCTGAATTTCACAGAATAAACCAGGTCATCTTGTTTAGAATGTATTGTATCTGATGCGTTTGATTCCCTTTTGGGATAAGTGAAAAACAAAGTGTCATTTTTAATTTGAATAGGAGTGGATGAGCCGTAAGCTAACGGGAATAAACTAAATGAGCCAAAAGTTAATTCGAAATGGCTAAATTTTTGATTGCTTGTAGGCTCTTTATTAAATCCACCATCCGATCTTTCTGTAAGTGATGTGTCATGTATTTGTGCCCGCAGTAGGGGAGCACATAATACAACTAAAAGTATGGTTGCAAAAGCTGTTAATTTCTCTTTAAATAGTTCCATCCGAACCTTAAGCCAATAACAGGAGTGAAGAGTGATAGAGTGCCTGAATAACTGCCCGGGGTTGCCATGGCCAGATTTTGTAAATCGGCACCGGGCGCAATAAATATTTCCTGAGAGGTTACTTGATAATTTCGCACTCTTTCATGAAAGCCAGCCCCATAAAAGAAGTCGATGTTAATATGTTGGTTCTCCTTAGTAAGTTCATTACCGTGCATTAATTCAATACCATATACAGATTCCTGTTCATTCATGTTATAGGTGTTCAGTACTGAGCTATTCTCATAGTCGTCGCTAAACCCGGTACTGGTGTATGAAAGTTTTTTATACACCAATTGCAATTCCCAATAGCTCTTGTGCGCCACGCCAGGGTAAAATTTAAAATACAAACGTGTGGCGATGCCCTTATATACTGTTCCGGGATCGGTATATTGTTCACTGGCAAGCGGGTTTTGCGCAAAAAGCAGACAGGGCTCTACAATACCAATATTCAGGCCAATTTCTTCTTTGCGCAATACTCTTATAGCAAAATCAATGTTGGGTTGGCAAATAAAGTATTGCGTTAGATCGCTGGAAATGGTAAATACTTTATGACTTGGAGCGTTATCCCCATAGAATGGCTGATACTTCGAGTTTTTAGAAGAGTCGGGTACGGCCTGACTTTTGCCGGTTAAGTCTATAACATTGCTATGCATGTCGAAGCCGGAAATAATTACCGTTTGTGCTTGTAGTAGCACACAACTAAATAAAATTGCAATTGCGGAGAAATAATATTTCATACTAGTGGTATAATAATTACCAATTATAACGCCAAGGTAGTAAAATATTGTGTAAAGTTTACTTTATCTGGTCATTATCTGCGCCAAAGCGAAAGCCCAGGCGCTTGCCTGTCTGCATTTGCATCTTGGTGGCTTCTTCTTCCATAACCGATACGCTTACTTCTTTTACATTATCGAATGGCGGAACAAAAATGCTGAAGTCGAGTGTATATAGTAATGCCGAATTAATAATATCGGCAATGCCATCTTTATCTAATGCAGAGGTTGAAAAATTGTTGTAGAGGAACCCTAGTTGACGTTTACCCTCCACAAAATAATGCAGTTCCTGATTAATGAATATGCGGGCAATAAGATAGCCGAGGTCATTACTTCGGTCAAACTTAAATGAGTCGGATAGGAAGTTATATACACTGATAAAGCCGCAAAAAGCATTTGCCTCATTCTTTTTTACATACGATGTTTGCCAAATCGGGTGCGAGCGGTCGAACGTAAAAACATTCGACTGCATGTAAAAAATAAGTACGTCTTCAGCAATGGTAAACATTACCTCAAACTCGTTCCGTTCCTTGTATTCTATTTTAATACGCTTATCTAAAGCGGTAGCGCTTTTTGAAAGAGATTGCGCCAATTCTGCCAATATCTTTTTCAGAATTTTGAACATTTCTTCAGTCCTCTGCCTTACATCTAACTGAACAACTGTCTTTTCTTTCAGTAGTTTTAGTATGAGGTCCTGTGGCGCTATCTTATCCATGGGGCTAATTAGTAGGCTTTAGCAAATATAACTCTTTGTGTCGAAGGTTTTCCTGAATAAACGCATTTACCCTCTTCTTTATTGTTATTTAATGGTATACAGCGTATAGTAGCTTTGGTCTCTTCTTTTATCTTTTCTTCAGTTTCGGCTGTGCCATCCCAATGTGCCCATACAAAGCCACTCTTTTTGTCCAATACTTCTTTAAACTCCTCGTATGTATCAACCTTATGACTGTTTTCCGTGCGCAGTTCTTCTGCTTTTTTGTAAAGATTAACTTCTATTTCTTTCAGTTTATCTTTTACAAAATTCTCTATGCCTTCAATAGGTACAAACTCTTTGGTGCGTGTATCGCGGCGAGATACTTCAATGGTTCCCTTTTCAAGGTCCTTAGGTCCAATAGCTAATCGTAAAGGAACGCCTTTCAGTTCATATTCGGCAAATTTCCAACCAGGGCTGCGGTTATCATCACTATCATACTTATAACGTATACCTAAAGCCTCAAGCCCTTTTGTAAGTTTGGTAACTACCTCGTTTATTTTAACAAGCTGGTCATTATCCCTGTAAATTGGTACAATTACCACCTGTATAGGAGCAAGCTGTGGAGGTAATACTAGTCCTTCATTATCAGAGTGGGTCATAACTAATGCACCCATCAATCGGGTAGAAACACCCCACGATGTTGCCCATACAAATTCTGATTTACCTTCTTTATTCAAAAACTTTACATCGAATGCCTTGGCGAAGTTCTGGCCTAAAAAGTGCGATGTGCCTGCCTGTAAAGCTTTTCCATCCTGCATCATAGCTTCAATGCAATAGGTTTCTAATGCACCAGCAAAGCGTTCGCTGGCTGTTTTAGTTCCTTTTATTACAGGCATCGACATCCATTTTTCAGCAAACTCAGTATACACGTCCAGCATCTTTTCTGCTTCTGTTACCGCCTCTTGTTGGGTAGCATGAGCGGTATGACCTTCTTGCCATAAAAACTCAGCCGTGCGCAAAAATAGACGGGTGCGCATTTCCCAACGTACTACATTGGCCCACTGGTTTATTAATAAAGGCAGGTCTCGGTACGATTGTATCCAGCCTTTATAAGTGTTCCAAATAATGGTTTCTGAAGTAGGGCGAACAATAAGTTCTTCATCAAGTTTAGCGTCCGGATCAACTATTAGTCCTTCAGGGGTATTTTTAAGGCGGTAATGTGTAACCACGGCACATTCTTTTGCAAAGCCATCAACGTGAGCCGCTTCCTTAGCAAAGAATGATTTGGGGATGAATAACGGGAAATATGCATTAGAGTGTCCTGTCGCTTTGAACATTGCATCTAAAACGGCTTGCATACGCTCCCAAATAGCATAGCCATATGGTTTTATTACCATGCAGCCCTTTACAGCCGAGTGATCAGCCAGTCCGGCCTTAATAACCAAATCGTTATACCATTGCGAATAATCTTGTTCCTTTGGTGTTATAACCTTACTCATATAATCTTAAAAAATGTTAAAAAAATATTACTCATTATTCTTCATAATTGCTTCATCAAATTAGCGTAACTTAGCACTAAATTAGTAGGAAGTGAAATAAAGTAATAAGGTGGACAAAAATATAAAATAAACCTTTTACGAATACGTTAGTCTAACCTGTAAATCTTGGTCATCATGAAAACAATATTGAGTTTATCGGTTGCAGCGGCAATGTTACTGGCAATGCCTGGCAAGTCGCAGCAAAATAACAATAGCGATGATGGGGTTTATACAGCCCCTAGCAAACAACCTGCAACGCAGCAGCCTATGAGTCCGGCTGATCCGTCTGTTCAACCCGCACCTGCACCTCAACCTGCTAGTCCTGCTGACAATGACCAATATGCAAGGCAGCGTAGCGCGACTGATACAAATAAATATACGGGCACTGATAATTATTATTCCGACGACTACAATAATTACTCATATTCTTCTCAGCTGAGGAGATATGATGATAATTGGGGCGATTGGGGATATTATGATGATGTTTACACCAATTCATACTGGTACAATTATAACCCTTATGCTTTTGGTGTAAGTATATATTCTCCCTGGGGATTTTATAATCCATACGCTCCTTTTTGGGGTTGTGGTGTAGGCTTTGGTTTCGGCTGGGGTTGGGGAAGTCCATATTGGGGTTTTGGTTGGGGTAATCCTTATTGGGGCGGTGGTTTTGGTTACGGTGGCTTCGGTCGCTGGAACGGTTACCATAATTTTTACTACAATAGCTACGAAGGCAATGGCGGGTACGTTAACAGAGGTAATGGCGTAGTACCTGCAGTAGGTGTAGGTGCTAATGGTAAAGTAGCTCCTGGCCCCGGGTCTAAAGCAGCCTTATCACCTCATACTATGACCGCTTCAAGTTTTGGCGAAAGGTATGAGAGTGCTGTTCATAGTGAAGTAGAAAAGAATCCCGGTGGTTTTGTTAAATCAACTAATGGTGCAGTGCATATTGCACCTGCAATGGCAAATAACCATACTATAGCAAACCATGCTACAGTAAGTACAAGGCCTGTAGCTTCATACCGCAGCAATAATGGTGTAAGCGCAAATATAAATACGGGCGCACATAATACTAATGTTGCCCGAGGCGGTGCAAGCACCAATCACGGAACATATAATAATTCAGCGGCGAGAGGTAATTATGCTTCAAGGCCAGCTTATAGCAGCAGAGGTTCTTATAATGCCCCTTCGCGCATAGCCCCAAGTCAGGGCAGCAGAAGCAATGGTAATTACAACTACCATACTTCAAACTCAGGTAGCAGGAACTATGGTGGTGCAAGCCGCAGCTATGGTAGCAGCGGAAGCAATTATCATTCCTCGGGTGGAGGCCATAGCTTTAGCGGCGGCGGCGGTGGAGGACACAGTGGTGGTGGCCATAGATAAGAACAGGTAAATCCATTTATGAAGAGAGTACTATATGCATCTGCGGCGCTTATTGCCTTGCCGGTAATAAGTAATGCGCAAGATGCTGGTGATGCGCTTCGTTATTCGCAACTTACTTTTGGAGGTACGGCACGTTACATGGCTATGGGTGGGGCATTTAGCGCTATTGGTGGCGATATGTCTACTTTAGCGGTTAATCCCGCGGGTATTGGCGTTTTTGTAAAAAGCCAGTTAGCTTTTTCACCGGGTATTACTTATCAATCTACTTCATCTCAGCTTAATGGACAAAGCGCAATAGGCACAGAGTCTTCAGGCAATGTGCAAAATGGCGGGATGATACTTGCATGGAAGAACAGCCACGAAGATGCTGTCTGGAGGGCTATAACCTTCGGTATTGTATATAACCGAACCAATGATTTTAATTACCAAATAAATACTCAGGGTAATAATAGTTCAAGCTCGTTGCTTGATGCTTACACATCTCAGGCTAACGGAACTAACTGGGCTAAGCTCGACCAATATTATACAGGACCGGCTTTCGGCGCATTTTTGATGGATACTAATAAAGGAGGTAACAGCTACTTTAATATTATTCGCCCTTATCTTGCCAAAGGTGATTATATAACACAACAAAATTCAGTTTCTACTTCAGGCTCTATGGGCGAAACTGATATTTCGTTTGGTGGAAACTATAAGGACAAACTATATATTGGTTTAACCGTTGGCATACCCAGCATAAACTATACGGAGAATATTGTTTACAGTGAAACACCCGCGTATAATGATACCATTTTTGGTTTGAAAGGATATAGCGTTACCAGTAACGTTCAAACATCAGGTACTGGTGTTAATCTTAAACTGGGTGTAATATACCGGGTTAATGATTGGGCGCGGGTTGCTCTTGCGGTACATACTCCTTCGGTGTTCTCTTTAACCGAACAATATTCTACCAACATTACCGCTACCTATAACCCGAGTGCCTATTTCCCATCCGGAGGGTCTGTACCACAATATTCACCTGAAGGGTCTTCCAATTTCACTTTAACGACACCCATGCGTGTGATAGGTGGTGTTGCCTTTGTAATACACAAGCAGGGTATATTAAGTGCCGATTATGAATATGTAAACTATTCTACCGCTTCTATTAGCGAAGGAGCCAACGCGTATTCATCCGTAAATCAGGCTATATCCAGTTCTTATATTGCAAAAGAAGATTTTCATGTGGGTGGCGAGTGGGTAATGTTTCCATTCAGTGTTAGGGCTGGTTACGCTTATTATGGCAACCCTTATGCAAAGGGTGATGGTATTTCTACCATTAAACGCAGCATATCGGGTGGCTTAGGAGTGAAGATAAAACACTGGTTCATAGATCTGGCCTATGTGTATTCTTATTATAACGAGAACGAGTACATCTACACATCTCCTGATGGTAACGCTATAGCCAATAATAGCAATACACTTTCGAGTGTTGTGCTTACCGTGGGCATTAATTTTTAAGTAACTTATCTATATGTTCGACTGCGCTTTCTAAGCGCATTTCGAGCTTGCCCGA
>Ga0206861_1032_pt1 | contig 36977 bp, 41 predicted proteins | sample Alteio_BWOrgCont_45_FD_152617 | JGI IMG/M metagenome (GOLD analysis project Ga0206861, IMG submission 152617) | Enriched cells from forest soil in Barre Woods Harvard Forest LTER site, Petersham, Massachusetts, United States -... | ecosystem: Environmental > Terrestrial > Soil > Temperate forest >... | reverse complement strand
TCGGATTTTTAACAAGGAAAACTGCTGGGTTGAATGCAAGAATCATGTAACAAAGGTCAACAAAGACAATATAAGAAAATGTTTGGCAGAATACAATGACTATAAGACTAGTGGTGACAAGGAATATAAATTTGTGAAAATATATTTTGTTTCTACTAATGGCTTCATGGATAATGCCTATAAAATAGCTGAAGACAATAAGATTGAATGCTATGAAAAAAAGGATGGCCGATTTGTTAAAGTCAATTATTGGCAATAAAAATCATAATACAAAATACATATAATAGTTATGACAACAAAAGAATCTTGCATTAATTGCAACAAAGACCTATCTAGAGGCGATTACTTTACAACGCCACATGATATTCTACAAGAGGTGAACGGAAACATAACCGTTAAACTAAAAGTGACTAATCCTGTGCCTATTTGTCCAGATTGTTTAGATATACAAATAGAGCTTCATAGCACTTTAAAAGTCAATTAATATTACATAATCCCTATCTACATGGCATCAAAAGAACAAATAATAAAAGAGATTGAGCTTCATACACGAGACAAAATACTATACAAGATATTAATAGGAAGTAAAGCATGGTATATTGGTGTTACCGAATATCCTAAAGAAAGGAAAATGAAACATAAGCATCCAGATAAATGGCGTATGTGGAAAACATCCAGTGCTAATGTGGCTAGGTCAATAGAGAGGCATTTCCTTGATAAGGGATTTAAAGGTAGTCACGGTGGAGGTAAAAACACCCTATACGTTTACGTGTATTAGCCTACATCTATTTTAGATAGCTTAGTAAGGTATCTAGTTACCATACTACGTAGCCTTGTCTTTTCCTTTGAAGATATATTAAACTCTTTTAGGCGTATGTCTATTAGTGTATTATGGGCGGTTATAAATGCTTCCTTATAATCGCCTTTATATTCTTTTGATTTTTTCATTTTTTACTTTGTGTTTGTTGATGTTTGTGCTATCTACATGGCGCATTATTTTTATTCGTATATTTATGCAAATAATTACCATGTTTAACCCTATACCATACCTTGAGGTATCACATAATTCACAAGACTTTATTATTGCCATAATACTTAAACGGTATCATACTAGAGACCGCTTAGATGAAATCAAGGAATATTTTAAGAATATGGGACTTGTCATTTTAGTGGATAATACCATAATAAAAGAGCGTAAGTATGTTAAGTATTCTGATTTTACAATAACAGATGAATTACATATCAAAATAGATGAAGTGATTAAAAAGGATATAGGAAGTGTAAAGAAACTAAATCCGTGATTATTCCTTACCGAATGTATCTGAACACATTCTTGTAAACTTTGTAAGTGCTGATTTTCGTATTATAAACGTAGGGTTTTTTCCTTTAGGTATTTGTGGATTTTTTTTTGTTATTGGCACATCTATGAATTTCGGAGTGAATACCTTATGAATTATTTCTGTTGGCTTACCTTTTATTTCCTTTCTTAACTCAAGAATATATTGATAGTGTAAAATTTCATTTTCCCTATCTACCTCACGGTTTTGTTTACCATCAGTAGAATTTAAACATTTTGTTGATTTTATAGTAGATTTTGAACCATTATCGGGATACGTGCGTAATTATTATTCAACATAAAGATGGCATTAGTTAAAAAATAGATTAGAGCGTTTAAATACCACTTAACCCCGGCCTGAGGCTTAGTCTTAATCTCAGCCTCAATCTCAACCACTTAAAACCACCACATGATACTTACACTGGTAAAGGAAACCCATCCTGAGAGCAGGAATGTGCGCTACTCTGTCGAAAAGAACGGACAGTTTATAGATGGCACCCTGACGATAAACGAAGAAGCCGCCCGCCGTATGTATAATGCCGCCAAAAGATCGGGCGGTAATAGTATATGGGAGAAAGAAATTGTTGAAACCACAGAAACTAATTAATAAACAAATTGTTAAAATGAAGTACGAAGTTTTTCTAAAGAAAGCCGACGGTACCTACAAAGTATCTGGGTATGAATGCAGGACCACCGAAGCACCCCGCCAGCTGGCATTATACCTGTTCAGGCATTACCCGGTAAGCTTTTTTGATGATGTATTATCGGATAACGGCGATACCGAAAAGATACTGAGAGATGCCCGCAACGGGCTGATTGTATGGCGCGAAGGCGATATGGAATGCAAGCTGCCTGAAGGGTTCTTTTATGTAAATGAGGCAAAAGAAAACAAGAAACCCCGCTGGTGGGAAGAATGCCTGCCTCAATCGAAGAAACTGGTGATAGAAGTCGATATTAAAGAAGCATACAAACGTGGCTTTGGCGATGGCCACGCGCAGGGGCTTGAAGAAGGAAAGGATGAAGGCTATAGGCAAGGGATACATGATGCTATATATCAAATGGAAATGAATTAAATAATAGTTGTCAGTGGTCAGTAATCAGTTATTAGTAAATAAGAACTAATAACAAAGCTGACTACTGATTACTGTTCACTGACAACTGAATTCTAATGACTGAAACTCCCGCTTTTCTCTTTTACTCGCAAGATTTTTTAATAGGCACCCTTACGCTTCCTATGGAAGACAGGGGTAAATACATAACCCTGTTATGTTGCATGCATGAACATGGCCGCCTTACCGAAGATGTTGTGATAGGCTTAGTAGGAGAAATGTCGGATAAGCTGCGGACGAAATTCAAGACAGATGAGAAAGGGTTATTATATAATCAACGCCTCGAAAAGGAAATAAAGGATAGAACCCGGTTTGTAAAGTCGAGGAGGAAGAATGCGAGTAAGAAGAAAGCCCATCCCCAACCCTTCCCATTGGGAAGGGAGAGCGAGAAAAAATCTGAATCTTCTTCTAATGAAAGATGTATAAGTTCTCAAGTCCTCCCCAATGGGGAGGATTTAGATGGGGCCGTCAAAGCACAATTTATATCCCTCGGCCTTTCACCTATCGATGCCGAATATGAAACTTTAACGTTCATGGCCTATTATACTGGCACCGGTTGGAAAACCAACCAGGGTAAACCCATCATAAACTGGAAAACCGCGGTTACTAATTGGTACACACGTAGCAAACAATTCACTAAACATAAACAACACAAAACACTAACTGAACTATGGCTGGAATAACTGAATTTCTAAACCGGATCCCGAAAGCTTTAGGGATGGCTGATAGCGGCATATTAAAGCGATTTACCGATACCGAACGCTCATTGTTGCAAAACATGGAAGGGAAAAAGATCTACGATTGCACCGATGGCGAGCTAAAGCAAATGCTTGCCTATTGCTGCCTGATGGTGGGTATTGACAAACCACCCGGCGATGATAAAAAGATGGTGCTGATATCGTTCCTGCGTAAATATCACGGTACACTTAGTAATAAACAAGTGGCACAGGCATTCGAACTGGTAGCAACGGGAGAACTGGGTAACGAGGTGCAGGAACATTATAATATTATATCGCCCATGTATTTAAGTAATGTGGTACGGGCCTATACACAAAGACTGAATGGTGTTAAAAACAGGTATGAACTTAAAAAGCGAGCGGGCGATATTCCGGTTAGCAGCCCCGAGGCGTATTACAAACGCCTGGTAAAGGTTACTGAGGAATATAATGTAATACCTGTGTTTTGGGCGTGGGATGATGTGTATGAATATTTATGCCAGGTAGTAAGCGGATTAAAGAAGCACGTGCCTGCAGAAGAAAAGAAAGCAACGGTTATAAAATATCTGAAGGAGAAATACCCGAAGGCAGCGTTACAGGCGCTGGGTAAATAAAATAAAAGTTTATAAAGTTCTTAAAGTAGAAAGTTCTTAAAGAAAGACTTATAGCCTTTACGTCCAAAGTACCCATGAGATAGAAGCTTTAAAACTTTATAAACTTTTCACTTTATGAACTTTCAACTCATAATACAATGTGGAACGAAACGATCGATTATTTACAGTGGCTGTATACAGCCTATGAGCAATTTAAAGCTTCGAAATATGTATACGACAAAAAAGGAACCAAGCTATTCTATAACAAACCTTATTGGACTAGAAGGTTTAAGGATGAAATAGACAGGGTAGAGGAGATAGTTTATGGAAGGAGAAAGGCGGGTTAATGACAATTTCTGTTATATATTATTGATATTGTTCATTTTATCTTCATCTTTTCCTGTTAATTTTGTGCCATAAACATTAATCAACATTTATTACATCATGAAAAATCTCAAAACTGCCTTCATCGCTTTATTAGTTATGGGCCTTGCTACTTTTGCTACTGCACAAGACAAAGCTGCTACTACAACCAAAACAGATGCGTCTACTACAACTAAAAAGGATGGATCTACAACCAAGAAGACCGATACAAAGTCTTCTACTTCGGGCCAACACCTTAAAAAGGATGGTACACCTGATAAGCGCTACAAAGAAAACAAGGAAACTTCTACTACCACCAAGAAATCGGATGGTAAGACCACAACTACCACAGAAAGCAAGGATACTAAGTCGACCACTACTCCTACCAAATCGGGCAGAACAAAGTCTACTAAGTCAACCAAAGCTACTACAACAGCTCCGGCTACTAAGTAATTCGTTAGTAATTTTATTTGAAAGGGCTCTGCATTTGCAGGGCCTTTTTAGTTTGTCTTGTATTGTAAAAGCCAGTTAAGAGCTTCTTCTTTATTCTGAAATAGCTCTATAGGCGTAATCGCATTTTCGCGTTTAGCCAAATAGCTAAATAGTATACGAATGCCCAGCTTGTCAGATACTATTGCAGTGGCGATGCGTTTTGTATCCAGATTGTTCTTTAATTCTTCAGCGGCTTCAGGGGTCATGGTATGCAATGCTGTTGCATCTATCAGTACCATATATTTATCTTTGCCACTTAGCTTAGCGCAGGCATCTTCCGCTTCTTTAACAGCGTCAAGGTTAATATGCGAGTTTTCTATAACAGTCTTATGAACAATGCCATGCGCGTCTATGGCAATCTCATCGGTTTTGGTGCGTATTTTTTTCATAGAGGGATGTGCGAAGCTAATAATACTTTCTAAAACGGGTTAGATTAGGCCCATGTTTCTCGGAGGGGCTTGCTGTAATAGGCTCATTATCAATAATAAATATTTTCAAGAGGTTCGAAACTGAGGGAAGCTTTGCCAGTACTTGCTTACAGGGCTGTAAGCCGCTTATTTGCTTGGGCTAAAACGGGTTAGGTTCCGGACCCGAGTTTTGGTATTTGCCTGCTGAGTAGCTTTTGTGGCCAGCAGCCAGGCTATCGCTTCTTCCTCGTTCGTAAATACCCTTATAGGTATTATCGACTTCATTGTTTTCATCATGTAGTCGACTGTAATTTTAATGGCTAACTTATCAGATATAATGGCGGTGGCAATTCTTTTTTTATTGAAAATATCCTTTTGCGCATACTCCATAGCATCTTCGGTAAGTGTAAAATGCGCGCGTGCGTCATATACCATCAACACTTTTTTATTTCCGGTAAGTTTTTCTGTGATCCTATCTGATTCTTTAAGGGTATCCAAATCAACATGGCAATTCTCAATCACTTTTTTGTGAAAGATACCATGCTCATCAATGAACATTTCGGCGCTTTTGGTACGGATAATTTTCATATTCCGCACCAATTTACGAATAATGTATGAAAATGTTACAATTTTTCTTAATAATATTATTAACCGGGTCATAGGTATATGTCCATATACAGTTACCTTATTTGATTAATAGGGTTTTATACCTTTGTAGCATATGCTAATTGTGAAAAAAGTTATTTATATATCCTTAATTTTCATCCTTCCATGTATTGCAATGGCACAGGATGATGTTAAACTCGATAAAAAGGATAATAAGAAGGGCGGTGAAAAAAGCGGACGGCTCGACAACCCTGCGATTCGCAAATCGAGAAAAGATATGGATAAGCAATCGGCTAAAATGGATAAGAAAAAATACCGGAGCCGAGTTAAGCATGTAAAACCTAAGGGTGGAGATGATAACCAGGATAAGCCTGATAAGAAAGAACAAAAGAAGGAGTTATAATACCATAGATACAATAAAAAAAAACCGCCCCGTGTACTCGGGGCGGTTTTTTTATTTAAGCTGATTAGCTTTTATTGTTTTTCTTGCTTTTTAGGAGTAACAGGCTGAACTTTATTATTGTTCTTGTTTTGTTTGGCTTGCTTACTTTGTCCTTGTTTTTGCTGTTGCACCTGAACAGATTGTTGCTGCTGTTGTTGTGCAGGTTGAGTGTGTTGTACTGGAGCAGCTTGTTGTTGCGCAGGTTGTGTATGCTGCACTTGAGCCGGCTGTTGCTGTGCAGGTTGCGTATGTTGCACAGGCATTGGTTCTGCATGTTGTTGTTGTGCAGGCTCAACGTGTGCAGGTTGTTGCTGTGTAGGCTCAATATGTCCTGTTTGGTTTACAGGTTCGTTATGTTGCGGCTGCACAGGTTCCATATGCTGTTGCTGTGTAGGCTCAGGCCTTGTTATAGCAGGGCGCTGTGCAGGCGGGGTTACTTCTTTTATATTAGTAACGGTGCGCGGTGCGGGTCTTGGTGCGTTTGGGTTAGCCGGTTGACTTGCAAAAGCGGGGCGGTAAACCGATACCGTTCCGTTGCCGTAAGCATGTGCTCCAGGGCCTTCTGCAGGCGCAATGCGCACAGGAGTTACCGGTTGTCCGGTTGCCCTTGCTACATCATTCTGGCCCGGACCGGCAGCGTAAGTAACATGGCTTGTATTATCGTAGTACGAATTGCTGATAACTGTAGAACGGCCAATGTACCCGTTATAGCGTTCCCTTGGTTCGTAGTAGTTATATACGTTAGGTGAATTGATATACCTTTCGTTTACAAATACCCAACGGTCTGAAGGTGGGTTGTAAGCGTTGTAATTGTTCCAGCCGTAACCATAGCCAAGCGGAGCCCAGCCATAATATCCATCGCATTGCCTCCACGATACCCAGGCCGGAGCCCATTGTGTATCAGGTATCCAAAACCAGCCATAATAAGCATCATATTCCCAACGGCCATAGTGGAAGGTTGCCCATCCCCAGCTGTAGTCCGATGCCCACATCCAGCCACTTTCGGTATAAACCCAGTGCCCGGCGCTAGAATAAGGTACAAAGTTAGCGCCTGCTGATGGTATCCACACATAGCCGTAGCTACCATAGTTTACCCATTGGCCATAAGGCGAAAGTTGATCGTAAAAGGTTTGTGTAGTTACCGGAGCCTGTTGTTGTGCAGGTTCGGTATAGGCAGGTGCCGGAGCAGGGGCAGGTGCGGGAGTATTGTTATAAACGGGAGCAGGTGCCGGAGCAGGTGCCGGTTGTTCATAAACCACAGGTGCCGGTGCAGGCGGAGGGCCACTAGGTGCAGTCTCATACACGGTACAAGAAGCTAAGCTTGCCAGGCAAACCGCGGTTAGTAAATTTTTTAGTGTTTTCATGATACGTTGGAGGTTATGTGTTACTGATTGTTACTCATTTACAGCACAAATGTAAAAGTATAATATGAATGTTATATGAAGATTTTATCTCTCCCGTCTTTTTGAACCGGGAAATTTGCCTGGTTAAATCTACCTCTATTGCCCTGTCTTGGTCCGGCGTGTTATTATTTTCCGAATGTAATTTCCATATTCGGGCGTGTTTAAAAAAACGCTGTCGCCAATTTGGTTATAAGCACGGTCGAAACAAAAATAAAGGTTGTCGTGTTTTTTGTAAAATATGGTTATGCCGCCAAAATGCGCGCTGTTATTTAAGTTCAGGTCTTTTACATTCATGCGTAATACCTTTTTGAACATAGTTATAAAACCCGAAATGCTGTCGCTGCCTGAAATAGTATAGTAATCGTGTTTCGAATCGGTTGTAAAGTCATTGCAGGGAAGGTTAATCATTTGCTGGGTATTAAAGTCTATGCAGCGTATCTCTATCTTTTTAATTTCTGCTGCCGACGCCGTTCTCAGGTATTTTAATTCAATTTTAGTATTGTTGCGCAGATCAACCGAGTCAATGGAATCGCGCATACGATTCTTAACCCGCATAGTTAATTGGTACTCTCTAAATGTGGTAGTGCTCTTAGGAAGCGTATCATGCAAAGTAAATGCAGGCACATAGCCGCTTGATGAGGAAAAATACCTGTGTACTAAGTTTTTATAAACTACTCTAACTCTAACTATTGTCGAATCGGTATTATAACCCAGCACATCTAATCGGGTAAAAGGGCTTAAGGTCGCTTTTATATCACCTATAAAAGTGGCATTGCCCTTTATGCTATAATAGTCTACTGTTTTTTTTGCAAGGGCTTCGGTATTTACCAGTAAAACATCAGCCGATACACCTTTATCATCAAGCACCATATACCTGTAGCAGTATTTATGGCCTAATACCTTAGCTTCGTTATGCCTATAATGAAATACCACTGCAACCACAAGGCAGGCCAGTAAACTAAGTGAAAAATATAATATCGAAAAATATAAAGTCTTGCGGTTCATACAGAATATCACGTGCTAATATACGGGTATAAATCATTGGCAGGCTTATCATATTTATTAGCAACTTTGCAGTATGATAATGGGCGACATATTTTATTGCACATTTGCTAATAAGTGCCCACGCTGTCATGCCGCTAGGGTATTTGAAGGCAATAATCCGTACAGTTTCAAAAATGGCCTTACCATGTATAAGCATTGCACATCGTGCGGCTTAAAATACGAACGCGAGGTGGGCTATTTTTATGGGTCTATGTATGTATCGTATGGCTTGCAGACTGCATTAGTCACCCTTCTCTATTTGCTTAATATATTCCTGTTCCATATGCCATCGCTTTGGTTAGTGTTTATTATAATTGGTTTGGCTGCTGCGCTTTTTCCGGTAACATTCCGCTGGTCGCGCATAATGTGGATTGCTTTTTTTACCAAATACGAACCCGAGTATAAAGGCCACGCCTGGCACGAAGAGAAGAAGAAGTAAGCTTATTTTAATTTATAACTAGTACTTCTGCCACCTGCGACTTCTTTTTCAAAGATGCCTTTATCTATCAAATCTTGTATATCGCGAAGCGCGGTATCGTGTGAGCATTTTGCAATCTTAGCCCATTTAGATGTGTGTAACTTACCATAAAAACCATCGAATAACTTATTGATAAGTAATCGCTGTCTTTCATTTATTTCAATTGTATTGTAATGGCTCCAAAACTCTGTTTTTTTTACTATTCGCGTGGCTATATCTTCCGTATGTTCTAGTGCTCCGTACAAACAATTTAAAAACCAATTGAGCCAAGCTGTTATATCTAAATTTGCTTTTTGCGTTTCTTCTAATATGTCATAATATCCTTTCCGTTCGAGCCTTATTTGTGCCGACATGCTGTAAAATCTTCTTTTATCTGCATCGGCACGGGTTAGTTGCATATCGGCAATGGCACGGGCAATTCTTCCATTACCATCGTCAAACGGGTGTATGGTTACAAACCACAAATGTGCTATAGATGCCTTTATTACCGGATCCAGGTTTTGTTCGCTATTGAACCATTCTAAAAACTGCTCCATTTCTTTTTCCAATACTGCCGCATCTGGCGCCTGATAATGTACACGCTCTTTGCCTATTGCACCCGATACAACCTGCATAGGGCCTGTACTGTCATTCCGCCAGTCGCCCGTAACAATGGTATACGCACCACTTTTTCCGGTAGGGAATAAAGCAGAGTGCCAGTTGAACAAGCGTTCTTTGGTAAGCGGCGCATTGTAATTTTGTGTCGCATCCAACATCATCTCCACAACTCCATCCACATTTCTGTCTGACGGAACTAGCCCGGCTATATCCATTCCCAAATGTCTGGCTATAGAGGAGCGTACCTCGTCCACGTTCAGTATTTCACCTTCTATTTCCGAAGATTTTAAAACATCTAATGTCAGGGTTTCTAATGTGGTTTCGTTCCTTTGGCTAAAACCCAATGCTTCCATATATCCTTTAAGCAGGCTTTGTTTGCTTCGTACCTTTACTAAAGGTTGAATCAAAATATCATTATTCCATTTAAAATTTGGCCATTCCTTGGCTTGATAAAGATATAGGCTCATTGATTTTATATACGCATATTTGTGTCAAATATAAGTGTTATTCTCTGCAAATTCAAATTTTGTACGCATTTATGCGTAGAATGTGTGTTTTTATTCTACGCATGCAAATCCTTTTTAGCAGGTACGAACCCGGGTACAAAGGCCACGCCTGGCACGAAGAGAAGAAGAAATAAAAAGGCACTCGTTTCCGAATGCCTTTTCTCTTTTAATTATTTACTGTTAACTTATTTGGCCGGTACCCCAATATTGGAGTTATAGCCACCACCATCCAATATCTTTTTCCATTTGTTGGTGTACTCGTCCATTAGCTGTTTGTCTTTATCATCAGCTTTGCCAAGGTCTGTCTTTAATAACGATACGTTCTCTAACTGCAGGTTGGTAGGTGGCGCATCTTGCTGTGTTACCGCTGAATATACTTTGGTTATTTTTTCACGTAAGCGTTCTTCATCAGCAAATATCGATGTTTGTTTAACGGCCATTAATGTGCCCTTAAATGCTTTTAAGCTATCCATAAAAGCTGCTGCTTTTTTGTTGCCTTTGTTGTTATCGCAATATTGCTTTACACTATCAATAACAATGTTCAAATGGTCAACCAACTTAGAAAGCTCTTCGTGCATTTTCATACACTTAACACCTGCATCGAATTGCGCCTGGCGGTCAGCATCGCTCATTTTATCAGCAGGGTCAGCTATAACGGTTATAGGTTCATCGTATTCCTTATCACCAATATATAATTTGGCAGTATAAGTACCCGGTAATACCATTGGCGCTATAAAGCCACCAAAGTCAACCTTGCTTCCACCACTAGCAGTTTTAGGTGGGGTCATGCGAAGATCCCAATATACTTTGTTTAAGCCTTTGCGTTTTTCGCCCGGTATTTCTTTTACCAAGTTGCCTGCTGCATCAAAAATCTTAACTGTTACATCGCTCGACATAACGCGGCTCTTCAGGTAATACTGAATAGGAGGGATGTCGTCAGAATTTCCTGCTACCCAGCCATCGTGTTCAGGGAAACCGCCCTGATAGTTACCAAAAGTTAACTTAACCGGTTTCATAGGGAACATGTATACATCTTTCGATGCAATATCTCCACTCATGTTGCGGATAGGGGTAATGTCATCTACAATCATTATACCACGGCCGTGTGTTGCTAATATTAAATCGTTGGTTTTAGGTTGTATTTGTATGTCGCGCACCAGTGCATAATCAGGTATGTGATCCTTCATACGGAACCAGCTTGCTCCACCATCAACGGTAGCGAATAAACCACGCTCAGTACCTAAGAACATTAAGTTCTTGTTTACTAAGTCTTCACGTATCTTATGCGCAAAGCCTGTAAACTCAGTACTCTTAATTCGTGTCCATGTTTTACCAAGGTCAGTCGACTTAGCCAAGTAGGTATTGAAATCGCCAAACATGTGGTTTTCGAAAGTCGCATATAAGGTTTTCTTATCGAAGCGAGAAGGTTCGATGCTGCTAACCCATGCATGTTTAGGTATACCGCTCTTCCAAATGTTTTCGGCAACATTGGTCCATGTTTTACCTGCATCGGTAGTAATTTGTATGTTACCATCATCGGTACCTGCAAAAATGGTATTCTCATCAAGCGGACTTTCAGCAACGGTGAATATGGTACAGTAGTTTTCGGCTGCTGTGTTATCAGCACTCAATCCACCCGATTCTTCCTGCTTTTGTTTGCTCTTATCGTTGGTAGTTAAGTCAGGCGAAATACGTGCCCAGGTTTGACCTTGGTTGGTCGATTTGTATAAATACTGGCACGACATATATAAATTGTGCGGGTTAGCAGCACCTAAATAAATAGGACTGTTCCAGTTCCAGCGCAGTTTATCTTCCTTGTCGGTTTGTGTTGGCGCCATGTTAATGCTAAGGCCGGTTTTAGTATCAACTCTTCCGGCTTCGCCACCCTGTGCTTCAGCATATACGCTACGGAAACTATCGGTAGGATCGGGCTGTACCCAAAAACCATCGCCGCCATAAAGCGCGCGCCAGTTACCATTGCTAATACCACCAAACCATTGCGACGGGCCTACCCAAGTACCATTATCTTGTAAACCGCCATAAACATTGTAAGGTGTTTTAGTATCGTACTGCACATGGTAAAATTGTCCCACAGGCAGGTTTGCAATAAAGGTCCATGTAATACCACGGTCGTTACTTAAAAATACACCGCCATCGGTACCGAGCCACACTTGGCTGGTGTAGTTAGGGTTTATCCAAATAGCATGATGATCGCTATGTACCCAGCCACCTTCATTGCTGGCATCGGTAAATGAACGGCCTCCGTCATCACTTACCGATAAACCAAAGGCAGGGCGGTAAACGCGCTTATCGTCTTTCGGGTCGAATGCAAGGCAGCTAAAATAAAATGGGCGAGCTTCTACGTTTTGGGTAGATGCTTCTTTGCTCCAGGTTTCGCCACCATCGTTACTTACAAAAAGCTTGGTTTCTTTCGCTTCAACAATAGCCAGTAGGTGAGAGGTGTTTGATGGTGACATAGTAACCGCAATACGGCCCAGTGTGCTGTCAATCTTCTTTTTGGTTATACCTTTTGCATCAGTTTCTGTTGATACTTCGTAAGCGAATTGCTTGTTAGGTATTTTCCTCCAGTGGTTACCGCCATCGGTACTCTTCCACATTGCACTACCTGGTCCGCCTGAGTTAAAGGCATAAGGGAAACGACGGAATTCCCAGGTTGTTGCAATAAGTATATCGCTATTGTTCGGGTCTATAAGCACATCGGCACAACCGGCCTTGTCACTTATATATAATATCTTATCCCAGGTTTGTCCGCCATCGGTACTTTTATAAAGTCCGCGGCTTTTGCTGTCGCTCCAAAGCGGGCCCGGTGCAGCTACATATATTATATTGTGGTTGGCAGGGTCAATTACTATTTTGCTGATGTGCTCAGTACTATCGAGCCCTATCTTTTGCCAGTTGTCTCCGCCATCGGTTGTTTTGTAAAGTCCATCGCCGTAGCTAACACTGTTACGCATATTGCTTTCGCCAGTACCCACATAAACGGTGTTTATATCGGTTTGGTCAACCGCTAATGCGCCAATACTCAGGCAGTACTTATCGAAAATTGGTTTGAATGATGCACCTGCATTGGTAGTTTTCCAAACACCTCCGCCGGCTGTTCCTACATAAATTGTTTTGGCATCTTTATTAAAGCCTTCAATTGCAGTTATCCGTCCGCTCATAGTACCCGGGCCCAACCAACGTGCTTCCATAACACTGAACGTGTATGAATTTATCTGCTGAGCAGAAAGTGAAAAGCTAAAAACTAAAAGTGAAAAGCTTAGGAGTAAAAGAGATAATCTTTTGTTCATTGTTTTGATGTTTTTACGGTTGAAACGAGCATGGCTATTAATTCTTTACAATCTGAATGCAAACTTTGGAAAATATCATTGTCAATATAATTAGTGTCTTTTAAAATGGATAACCAATATTCTGTTTCGTTTGCCTCTTTTAATGATATGTACATTTTATTAGTGAAATCTGCTTTGCTTTGCCCGAATTCTGCTTCACGGATTAAGGCACCAATCGTAGTTCCGCTTTTTAAAACTTGTCTACTCAAAACAAATTCTTTTTTATCTGTTTGTAAGTATTGAGATAACTTTACAATTCTAATTGCAAATGCATACCCCTTATTTTTTAATGGACCTTCCTTCACTTTTACCTTTTCACTTTTAGTTTTTCACTTAGTTGTTGGCTTAAAAAGATTGTCGTTTATGTCGGTATTAACTTTTATAAGGGTGTACTTTACATTTCCGCTTTCCATAGGGAATATATAGCCCTCGGCTGTTTTAGTATAATCACTATAATCGGTAGCCGAATTGGTTACCCTTCCTGCCATACTCGATTTGGTGCGCACCCGCATAATGTAATGAGAGTCCGGATCGATATAAAATGTTTTGGTAAGGCTGTCGTTTAATTTTGCTTCCAGCTTATAGGCTTCTGTTCCTTCAATTTCATCGGTGCCTTCGTACGTAACTTTATAGCCTTTTGCTTTGTAGTTTACCAAGGGCCCTTCAATATCGAGGTTAGGCTGGTTTGATGCTATTGATGCTGCAGTTAACGGCTCAGGTTTTTTTCTGCCACGGTTAGGCGAATAGTTCCAGCCTGAATCTGTTCGTACTATGGTATAGGAAGTGATGCCGTTGAAAGTAAACTCGTTGCGCATAGCTTTTTTGTTCACTATCCATTTACGGGTTTGGCGTTTGCTTCCGTTTATATTCACCTCTCCTTCCATATATATATTGGTAATAGAAGCAAGCTTGGCCGAACCGCCCATAGCTGTTATATAATCGTTTATTATTTCATCTGCCGTGTGCTTATCTTCGGCCTTCCAGGCCAAAGAAGCTAAAAGTGAAAAGCTAATAACTAAAAGTAAAAAAGCAAGTAATGTTTTTTTCATGGAATTATTACTAATGTATAGGCAGAATACTTTTTACCGGAATGATAACAATACTTTTAAATCCAAAATTACCAAGCATGGTTATTCTTTAACGGGCTTCCGTCACTTTTCACTTTTAGTTATTAGCTTTTAACTTTACTTATCGGGTAGGGATAAATAATTTCGCGTCCATATCGGTATTAACCTTTACTACGGTAAATTTTACACCGCCACCGCCATTGTCTCCGGCGCCGCCTGCAATATCCATAGCAAATACATAACCATCAGGGGTCTTTTGGTAGTTGCTAAAATCAACATTGCCTTCATCAACCTTACCATTTACAGTCGCTTTTTCGTGTATACGTATAACGTAATAGGTTTCAGGGTCAATATAATAAGTCTGGGTAAGGCTATCGCTAATTACTTCTTCAATTTTATAAGCTTCGGTACCATCTACATCGTCTTTACCTTGCATGGTTACTTTGTAGCCTTTTTCTTTATAGTTGATCAACGCCATACCGGTGCTTTCTCCATCAAGTCCTGCTTGTTGGCTCTTAACCTCATCTGCAGTCATAGGTTCAGCTTGCTTTTGGCCTGCAAACGGACTGAATGCCCAACCAGAATCATTACGAACAATAGAGTAGCCGGTCATACCATTAAAGGTAAATTCCTGGCGCATACTCTTCTTAATAACCAACCACGATTTGATAGGGATCTTTTGCCCTTGTGCATCTACACTTCCTTCCATGTAAATATTCTTAATGGCTTCCAGTTTCTTCTTTCCGCCAATAGCGTCCGCGTATTTGGCAATAATTTCATCAGCTGTTTGGGCTGTAGCGCTTACGGCTGCCAATGCGAGGGCGGCTAGTAAGAAAGTTGTCTTTTTCATGTAGGTTTATGTAATTAAGGTGTTAAAAGTAGAAATACATCTTTAATTAGAAATTAATTTAACAACATTTAACAGGTATTCAGGGTAGTGCGCTTATAGATTTTGTGGTGAATAAAGAGGGCATCGTAATTATAAATACGGGTTTAATTTCTCATTATTGTATATAGTTAAGGGGCAAAACTTCAAAAAAATCGGCCTTTTCGGGGCAATACCTTTAAATAATAAGATGAAAGCGTAAGTATTGGCGATATTAACAAAATTTTAACAAGTTTGTTAATATTGTAATGCGTTGATAATCAATTTATAAATAGGGGTGAAACCTACCTTTGCGACTAAAAGAGGATATGTATATAGTTATTGGTAAATAAATAAATATACATTTGGCGGCACAAAAATGAATCCCTAACTAACCCAAAACACAAGTACTATGAAACAAATCGTACGCTTGGCAACTGTGATACTTGGTTTAATGCTATGCAGTTCGCTGTATGCACAAAGCCGCGTAATAACAGGTACCGTTAAAGATCAAGATGGAAAACCGCTACCTTTTTTGGCGGTGGTTGTTAAAGGAACTACAATTGGCACGTACACTGATACTGCCGGTAAGTTTGCTTTAACTGTTGATCAAACATCAAAAACACTTTCATTAAGCTATCCTGGTATGAAAAGTCAGGAAGTGCCTATTACTGAAAACATGACCATAACTATGACAAGCGATGCGCTTGGACTGGATGAGGTTGTAATTGGTGCTGTTGGTATTAGTCAGGAGAAAAAAGCTCTTGGCTATGCTGAACAAACAGTTAATAGTGATGAGCTGAATAATAGTGGAACAAGTAATATAATGGGCGAACTTGATGGAAAAGTTGCCGGCTTACAGGTTATTAATAGTACTGGCGATGCCGGTGGAGGAACATATATTGATCTTCGCGGACCTACATCACTTACTGGCAATAACCAGCCACTAGTGGTTATTGACGGTATACCGGTTGATAACTCGATTAACTCATTTGAACCTAATGATGGTGTTGGTTTTCAGGCATCGGGTGCGGGAGGTGCTGCTTATGGCGGTGCTCAGGCTACCAACCGTGGAATAGATATCAATCCAAGCGATATAGAATCGGTTACTGTTCTTAAAGGCCCTGCTGCAACAGCATTATATGGTATTGCTGCTGCTAACGGTGCTTTAATTATTACTACTAAAAAAGGACACAAGAATGAAACCGGTGCATTGGGCATTGAAGTAAATACTTCACTTACCTGGAGTACAGTTAACCAGTTACCTGCTATGCAAAATACTTACGCAGCAGGAGCCTGGAATAACCCACTTGATCCTACGACTGCTACTTATCAACCTTCAGCAACTGCAGCTTCTAATGGGATATTAACTTCATGGGGACCGACTATAAGTTCACTTAACAATGGTAGTACAATGGAGTACACACCTACCGGAACAACACAGTTAATTACACCTGGTACTGCTCCATCGCAAGCTTATAATCCTTATAACTTCTTTCAAACAGGTATTGCAAGTGATAATAACATTTCCTTCTCGGGTGGTACTGATAAATCAAGTTTCAGAATATCGCTTGGTAACCTTTATCAAACTGGTATTATTCCGCTGAATACTTATACGAAAACTACCATTAACCTTAATGGAAGAACTTCGCTAGGTAAAAAACTTGAAGCATCTGCCGGTGTAAATTATACCAACTCGGTGAATGATAAGGTTCAACAAGGTTCTAATCAATCGGGTGTTATGCTTAGCTTATTAAGGACACCACCTACTTTTGATAACTCTAACGGATTTTCTAACGCTGCAAGTCAGCCATCTTCATATATACTTCCTGATATGACTCAAAGAAATGCATGGGGTGGACCTAATGCATTTGATAACCCATATTGGACAGTAAATGAAAACCCATTCGTATCAACCCTTAACCGTGTATATGGTTATACACAACTTCTCTATCACGTTAACGATTGGATAGATGTTAAGTGGAATGCCGGTGGTGACATGTATGGCCAGGATGATAAAAACTCATTCTCTCCTCTGTCTGACGCTGCTTATGGTAGTGGTGGTATTTATGTTGCTGATTACTTTAATACACAGATCAATTCGGATTTTACAGTTAACGTAAATAAGAAGTTATCTGATAAGTTAAAATTGAACGTAGTAATCGGGCAGAACTATTTTAACCAAACAAGCAATACCCGTTTTGCGCAAGGTACCAATCTGGTGCTTCCTTATTTCCTTGATATGTCAAATGCTACTTCATATCTGGCAAGCGAAAGTGAAGTTCAGATTCGTCGTTCTGCATTTTACGGACAAGCAGTATTGGGTTACGCTGACCAGTTATATTTAACTATTTCGGGTCGTGATGAAACTACATCTACCTTAGCTCCTAATAATGATAACTTCTTCTACCCTTCAGTTGATTTAGGTTGGGTATTTACAGAAGCATTACATATGTCAACTAACAAGATATTGCCTTTTGGTAAAATACGTATTTCTTATGCTGATGTTGGGCAAGATGCTCCTGCGCAGGCTTTGGAAACATATTACCACACAGGTACTATACTTGATGGATTTACTACTGGTACTAGCTTCCCATTCAATGGCCAACCCGGCTATCAGATATCTAATATCGTATCTGTTATCGGTAATCCAAACCTGTTACCGCAAAGCACTACCTCGTTTGAATTAGGTACCGATTTAGGTTTCTTCCAAAACAGGATTAGCTTAAGCGCTACTTATTATAGCGAAAAGACCACCAATGAAATATTCACAGTTCCAATTTCATTTGCTTCAGGTTATGCATCTACCTTGCTTAACGCAGGTGTAGTAACTAACAAGGGCGAAGAAATCACCTTGAATACAATACCAATTAAAACTAAAAGCGGTGTTCGTTGGGATCTTGATTTCAACTGGAGTCACAACGTAAACGAAGTGGTTTCATTAGCACCTGGTGTAAACAGCCTTTATATTGGTGGATTTAACCAATATGATGTACCTGGCCAACCAGCCAATGAAATTTATGGTATAGATTATATCCGTACCCCGGGTACTACCTTTAATCCGGCTACCCCATTACAGAATGTTGTGTTAGATGATAACAAGGCTGATCCGGGTTATGGTTTGCCAATCGTTGGTACCCAAAACCAAGCGCTTGCTAACACCCAACCTAAATGGATTGGTGGTATAATGACCAATGTAAGCTACAAGGGCTTCTCATTAGGTGTTCACATGAGCATTCGCGAAGGTGGATACATGTGGGATGGTACTTATGGCGCTATGGAAGACTACGGTACAGCTGCTGTTACCGACAATCGCGGACAAGCATTTGCGGTTCCTTCGGGCGCTGTATGGGGACATATTGATCCTACAACCGGTCAGTTAGTGCACAATACAGGCTCCGGAACAGCTTCTGGTGCAGGTAGCTCGGTTACTTCAGATCCTGCCATATATGGCCCTGAATATTACCAAAATGTTGCCGGAGCATTCTCTGGTGTTACTTCTCCTATGATATTTTCTGCATCTTATGTTCGTATAAGCCAGATCAATATATCGTATGATCTTCCTGCGAAAGTGGTTAAGAAAATGCACTTCCAAAAGTTTACCATAACGGTATTTGCTAATAATCCGTTCTTATGGGATAGCTATCCTGGTGTTGATCCTGAAACTAACTTGGGCGGTCCTGCAAACGCGCAAGGTGTTGATTACTTTAATAATCCTAACACCAAGAGCTACGGAGTACGTTTAAATCTTGCACTGTAAACAGTAACTTATAAAAAACAAGAGTCATGAGAAATTTTAAAACAATACTTACTACAGCGGCAATAGGAGTAGCTATGCTCTCTACTGTTTCATGTAGTAAAGATTTTTATACAAAAGTGAATGTTAACCCTAACTCACCTTCATCAGTGCCTCCGGGTACATTGTTAAGTAATGTTGAGGTTTCGCTTGCCTATGCACAAGGCGGAGACGCGTCGCGTTTCGCTTGTTTGTTTAGCCAGCAGGTAGTGGGTCAGGCCCGTCAATCGGCATCCTATTACCAATATGTATTAGGCCCGTCAGATCCGGAAGATCTTTGGGATAATATGTATACCTCGGTTATGGAAAACAACTATACCCTGATGAACACAGCAAAAGCAAATGGTTATAACGAATATTATGGAATATCTAATATCCTTATGGCCTATTCTATTCAAACTGTGGTAGATTTTTGGGGTAGCGTGCCTTATTCAAAAGCCCTACAGGGTGCAAATGGAGGTAGTTCATATGAGCCTGCTTACGATGGTGATGCAGCTTTATATACAACCGCTATTGGTTTATTGAATACCGGTATTGCTGCATTAGAAAACCAAAGTGCAGGAACATTAGTGCCAAGCACCGATGATTTCATGTACGGTGGTAATGCTGCTAGTTGGATCGCTTTTGCTAATGCTGAATTAGCGCGTATATACATTCACCTGGCAAAACATAGCAGTGTAGCTATGTGTGACAGTGCAATTGCATGTGTAAACAGAACTGGTGCACTTTCGGGTGGATTTGTAAATGCAGCGGTTGTTTTTGGAGCTGCTTCTACCAATAACGCTCCATGGTACCAGTTTAACCAACAAAGGGGCGATATTACATTTGGCGGTAGTTTCCTGACCGATTCTATGGCAGCCATTTCTGATCCTCGCCTTCCGGTTTATGTTGATACTGTGGCAAGTGCTAATACATTAGGCAGTTATTTCGGAAGCCCAGCTAGCCCTGTAGCTTTCATTACTACGGAAGAACTTGACTTTATTGCTGCTGAAGCAAATGTAAGGTTAGGTAATATGGTTAATGCTCAAACTGATTATACAACAGGTGTTACTGCAAGTATGAATGAATATGCTACTGCAACTCCTGCTATTACATCAGGACAAATTGCAACTTACTTAGCCGGATCACAAGGTGTGCTTTCTCCTGCCCATGCTCTTCATCAGGTTGCACTACAGGAATATTTTGCCCTGTATCTTAATCCTGAGTCATGGGTATTGTTCCGTCGTACATCTTCTCCTTCACTTGTTCCTACATCAGGAAGCACTTTCCCTGTGCGTATGATATACCCGAATAGTGAAATAACCCTGAATGCTGCAAATTGCCCTTCAGGTACTTCATTGTTTACCCCACTTATTTTCTGGGACAAATAAAGAAGATTAGTGTTATTAGTTAATTAGAAAAGCCCCGCATAACAGCGGGGCTTTTCTTTTGTTATCATTCTGAACGGAGTGAAGGATTTTTGCCTTTGTTACCCCAAACCTCTAAAGGGGCTTTAACAAGTCACGTTATAAAGTATGTCGTAAATTCAAAGCCCCTTTAGGGGTTTGAGGTCTACGGAATCTGAGTTACTATGTTCTTGTTTGCTTTAGTTGAAAAATAGTAGAAGATAATAGATGAGCCTGCCGTATTTTTATAGAGATTTGTTTTATCGCGTTCATAATGAAACTATTAAATAATAAAATTACCACAACAATTTTTGCAACATGTTTTGCATGGGCTGCGTTTGCGCAGGACGGCATGCCTGCATCATCGACCGATGTGGCAAAGGTGGTAGCTTTTAACGGAACCAGTGAACGCTACGATAACGCTATTTCATGGGCATCGGTGGCCGAATACAACTGCAGTTACTTTTCGCTCGAACGTTCATGCGACCATGTATCATGGGAAGAAGCCGTGAAACTGAAAGGTGAAGGAAACTCAACCCAGCAATTACCTTATTCATATATAGATGAATCGCCATATAATGGTTTTACTTTTTACCGACTTAAAGAAGTAGCGGCCGATGGTAGTTATAGCTATTCGCCCAGTATAGTGGTTGAAAGTAAAATGCAAATTTCAGTCGATGTATATCCTAACCCTGCCGATGGTGTTATTAAAGTTACCGTGCTGGGTGAAGAGAATGAAACTTCGCAACTCTATATAAAGAATATGATGGGGCAGGTAGTATTTTATAATGAGGTGGCTAATAACTCGGCTATGGAGATTGATATTGAATCATTTCCCGAAGGCGTATATTCTGTTGACGTAGAATCAAAAAATGGTTCGACCGTACAAAGGCTTATAAAGCGTTAACACTTAGCTTAAAGTTTATAAAGCATAGGTAGCTTTCAACTTTACGAACTTTAAAAACTTGATGAACTTTTAGCTACTTTTGTTACGTGTCTGTAAAAACAATCATACCTGAACAAGAACTGGTGGCATCGCTTAAAAGTGGTGACCAGAAGGCTATGGCTATATTGTATGATAATTACTCGGCAGCTTTGCTGGGAGTTATATATCGTATTATAGATGACAGAGAAGCGGCCGAAGATATATTACAAGAAGTGTTTGTGAAGATTTGGAAAAGCATTGCTAGTTACGATAACACTAAAGGCAAGCTGTTTACATGGCTTATTAATATTGCGCGCAACGCGGCTATAGATAGCACACGTGCTAAGAATTATAATGTGAAGAAACAAATCCAGAGCATTGATAATTCCGTACGTAGTGTAAACAGGCAATATAATGTTACAACGCAAATTGACCATATAGGACTTAAAGCGATAGTAGAAAAGTTAAGGCCCGAATACAGAGTACTGGTTGATAAGCTTTACTTTGAAGGATATACCCAGGAAGAAGCCGCAGAAGAACTGGATATACCTTTAGGAACAGTAAAAACGAGAATACGAGCAGCCATTAACCAGCTTAGGGAGGTAATGAAATGAGCACAGAAGTAAAAGAATATATAGCATCTGGCATATTAGAGGCCTACGTTTTGGGTACCCTTGAGGATAAAGAGCGCCAGGAAGTAGAGGCCATGGCAAACAAACATCCTGAAGTGAAGAAGGAATTAGATGCTATTGAAGATGCACTTATTACCTATGCTACCATGCATAGTATGGATACTTCGGCTGAGCTGAAAGAAAAAGTGATGAGTAAGATTAAAAATGGCGGAGGTAAAGATGAGAACGACAGGCCTGTAATAAATATGAACAGAATGGAAGCTGAAGAAAAAGCTGACCCGAGGAATAAAGCGATGTGGGGTATTGCCGCATCAGTGCTACTTATGATTAGCCTTATGGGTAACCTGTATACATACCAACGTATGGAAAGGGCCGAAGGTTATATACATGAATTTGCTGCCAAAAACCATAAGAAAGACAGTATATTGACTCTTGCTCTTGCTCAAAATGCCCAGGCACAAAGCGATATGGCCATACTAAAGGACCCTATGTACAAGATAGTGGAAATGAAGGGCCAAACCAAAACACCCGATGCTAAAGCTATGGTATGTTTTTGCCCGGGTAGCAAACTGGTTTACTTTGAAGCCGATAAAATGCCTGAGCCCCCTAAAGGAATGCAATACCAATTATGGGCTATTGTTGATGGCAAACCCGTTGACGAAGGAATGATAACTATGGGCCCCGGCTTACATAAAATGAAAGATATTGATCAGGCTACCGCTTTTGCAGTTACACTTGAAAAAGAGGGTAACGGAGCAACTCCACACGGAGATATGGTAGTGATGGGTAATATGCCATCGTAAATCCAACGGTTCAGTATTTGCGTATATTGCATTATAACCTTAACCGAACGCTATGAAACGCCTACTTTTTACCATAACAGCATTATTTTTTACCTTTGTTGGTAATACCAGTTGCAGCAATGCTGCAACCAATAACGAAAACAATACTACTATGACAACAGCAACTAACGATACCACAGGAAAACATTACGAAACAGCCATATTTGCAGGTGGATGTTTTTGGGGCGTACAATATTATTTCGAAAAGGCTAAAGGTGTAATTAATACCGAAGTGGGTTACATTGGTGGCCATGTCGATCATCCAACCTACGAACAGGTATGTTCGCATACCAGCGGACATTATGAAGCTATTCGTGTAACCTACGATCCTAAGGTTACAAACTACGAAGCTATGGCTAAGTTATTCTTTAACATACACGACCCAAGCCAAACTGATGGACAAGGCCCTGATATTGGTGAGCAGTATTTATCGGTAGTATTTTATATGAACGACAGCCAAAAGCAAATTGCCGAAAAACTGATTGGTCAATTACGCGCTAAAGGAATGAAGGTGGCTACAACCCTTAAACAGGCTACCACATTTTGGGTTGCTGAAGGGTATCACCAACATCACTACGATCACGAGGGCACTACACCATATTGCCACCATTTCCAGGATAAGTTCTAAATAGTCGTTAGTCACTGCGAGCCTGGCTTTTGCAGGCGTGGCAGTCTCAACGCGGCATATATGCGTAAATACTGAGATTGCTTCGTCATCCGATGCGGATTCCTAGCAATGACGATATCGTATTATATTCAAGCTGATTTTTAATTCCCAATTCGTAATTTTTAATTGACTTTTCCGTTAGCTTTGGTAAAACAGGTTCATCTGCAACTTGTTATAACAAACTTACCATGATAAAATTTCCCTCCATTCAAACTCTGTCAAGCCAATTGCTTGCAACCATTAAGCGTTTTCCCTTGGCTGTGCTTTGCGCCTTAGCAGGTACAGGTATACTTATTCACCTAACACACCATAACTGGTTAGATTATGTAATTACCGGTATGAGCGATCTTTTCTTTTGGTCGAAATTGGCTATGTGTGCCGAGTTGGGCCTTTGCCTGTTTATAGCGGCTGAATTGTTTTCAGAAAGTAAGCATCACGGAATGGTGGGCAGGCTTATTGTTAATGCACTGGTACTGGGCCTTATTGTTATTTACTATTTTTCAATTAGGCATAGCGAACATTTTGAGGTGCAAAATTTTACCCGTTACACGCTTTATATTCTTGCATCACACTTATTGGTAGCCTTTGCAGCCTTTACTGGTAAGGGGCATATAAATGGGTTTTGGCAATTCAACAGGGCTCTCTTTTTACGTTTCCTACTGGCATTTCTCTATACGGTAGTGCTGTATGGTGGCATTGCCATAGCCATGGTTCTGCTCGACGAGTTGTTGCATGTGCATATTCATACACGTTACTATGCTTATGCATGGTTCTGGATGATAGGTGTATTTAATACGGTTTTCTTTTTAGCGGGTGTACCTAAAAACATACCTGAGCTCGATTCTGATACTACCTATTTAAAAGGCCTAAAGGCCTTTACTCAATTTGTGTTACTGCCATTGGTAACTATGTACCTGCTTATACTCTATGCTTACATGGTGCGTATACTTATTGCGGGCAGTCTGCCTAAGGGTTATGTATCGTATTTGGTAATAAGCTTTTCGGGTATGGGTATATTATCACTGTTACTTATTTATCCTATCCGTAAGCTTGAGGATAATAAGTGGATACAAATATTTTCGAAATGGTTTTACCGTGCTTTGTATCCGCTTATCATTTTGTTCGGGTTTTCTATATCTCACCGTGTAAGCCAATATGGTATTACTGCCGATAGGTACTTTATGGTGGTGCTTGCTTTGTGGCTGGCTTGCATTGCCGCTTATTTCCTGTTTAGCAAAAAGGAGAATATAAAACTCATTCCCATTTCACTGGGCTTTATTGCTTTGTTCTCGGCCTTTGGCCCGTGGGGCGCATTTAATGTTGCGGCTAACAGCCAAACGCACCAGCTGGAAAAACTACTGGAAGCCAACAAGGCGTTTAGTAACGGGAAGCTTAAGAATGACGCGTTGAAAGATGTTCAAGATAGCGTTAGCCGCAGAGCCGAATCGATTATAAGGTATTTGGTTGATATAGACGAAGAGAGTAAGTTGCAGCCCTGGGTAAAACAAAACCTTGATTCGTTGCACGATTCAAATTCATACCGACGTTATAGTTATGATTCGTACCGCGAGGCAGAAGCCATAATGAGTTACATGGGTTTTGCAGGCTATGAAGCCTATACAAAAATCGGTGCTAATGACTATGATAAATACCCGCGTATAACATTTAATATGGAGTATGTGAGCGGCAGCAACTCTTCAGTTAATATATCCGTTAAGGGATACGATTATTACTCGCAATACACCAAATATTCGTCAAGTACCGAAGCTGTTATACACCCCGATACCGCCTACGATAATACCAGTTTTATGGCGGGTAATAATAGTTTTATGATGGTTCCTTTGAAGCAGCCTGGCAAATACGGTGTTGTTTTAAATAATAAGACCGTAGCTGTTTTAAGCCTGGAGGACAGCATGAGGGCATGGAAGAAGAGATACACAAGTTCAGATAATGATTATGTACAAGTACCCGGAGCGTATTTGACTATTCCGGTGCAGGGTGATGGGTATGATTTTGTGTTTAGAATTAACACCGTTACCGCACTTAGCACTGGCGATGATTTGTATGTGTGGGAGCTTACTACCGATGTGCTTACTAAAGTTAAATAGAGCCGTTAGTCAATAGTCGTAAGTCGTTAGTGGAGTTTGCGTTAGGGATAGCAGCGAAAAGCCCACAGCGCAGCGAGGATCCCGCAGCATTGCGGGACCCGACCCGAGGAACGAGGGTAACGCCCAACTAATTACATTAAGCTTGAATTTGTTTGAATCGATAAGATCCGAAAGCCAGAAGGGCAATTAAAGTACCCAGTAGAACAAAGAAATCGTTCCATAACCCAAAATGACTCTGATGTATCAACGTCATGCGTATAGCATCAACAGCATACGATATAGGGTTGACCGATGCGATTATTTTCATAACAGTTGGAACACCATCGAGTGGAAATAACGCGCTCGACATAAAGAAAAGCGGAATGAGCAGAAAATTGTTGACCGCTACAAAGGCCTGCATGTCGTTAACTACTGCGCCAATGCCTGCGCTAAAACTGATGATAGCCATTGATAACATACCCATAAATACAATGGCAAGTGGTACATAGGTCCAATTATAAGGACGGAACCCAAGTATTATGGCTACGATAAACAGAATGATACCTTGTATGAGCGATATGGTTGCACCACCCAATGCTGAGCCCAGCATTATCTTCATACGTGATACGGGTGCAACGAGTGTCTCCTTTAAAAAGCCAAATTGCTTATCCCAAATAATATTGGCACCCCAAAACATGGATGAGAACATAATGGTTTGCACAATAATGCCCGGCACAATAAACTGTATATAACTACCTCGGCCCGATAACTGGAAAACGCTGTTGAGCCCGTAACCGAGTGCCAGCATATAAACCAACGGTTGCACAAAGCCCATAACAATACGTATGCCCGAACGCGAGAAGCGCTTGATCTGCCGCAGCCAGAGTATGTAAATTACGCTCATCGTTGTTTGTTCTTCATTATTGACCGGAAACGTTCGCGGTTACCTTCAGCAGAATCTAAGGTTTCATCGCGCACTTGCGTGCCGGTTAGTTTAAGGTAAGCTTCCTCTAAATTGTTGGTGCCTGTTTGTTGTTTCAGTTCTTCGGTAGTGCCACTGGCCACAATCTTGCCATGATCGATAAAGGCAATGCGTTGTGCAACGGCTTCAGCCTCGCCCAGGTAATGCGTAGTAAAGAAAATGGTCATCTGTTCTTTTTGGTTCAACTCTTTTATGTAGTTCCACAACAAGTTGCGTGTTTGTGCATCGAGGCCCAGAGTAGGTTCATCAAGGAACATGATCTTGGGGTGATGCATTAATCCCCGAGCTATTTCAAGCCTGCGTTTCATTCCACCCGAAAATGTTTTAACAATGACTTTGCGCCGTTCCCACAAGTCGACTAATTTCAATAACTCTTCTATTCGAGCATTTACTTGCTTACGATTAATGCCATATAGCACTGCATGCAGCTGCATATTCTCGAAAGCAGTAAGTTCGTCATCTAAGCTTGCATCCTGAAAAACAATACCAAATACTTTGCGGGTAGCGTCTTGTTCTTTAGTTACGTCGTGCCCTGCTAAGCGCAATTCACCACTTGTTGGCTTTAGCAAAGTAGTAAGCATTTTAATTGTTGTGCTTTTGCCTGCACCATTAGGGCCGAGGAACGCGAATATCTCACCCGGGTGTACATCAAAACTTACGCCATCAACAGCGGTAAAATCGCCGAACTTTTTACTTACGTTTTTGACAGAGATAATTGGACCCATGAAGACAAAATTAGCCAACAGTCTTTAGTTGTAAGTCAATAGTCGGTAGAGTAATTAACAAGGAGGCGTTCAATTTGGGTTAACACAAGTGGTTCAACTCTACCCTGTGACTGATATTTCGATGAATCCAGCGTAAATATAGAAAATTTCAAAGCGGATTTGAAACAATCCATCGTTTTTGATAGTATAAGGTCTGGAATGAAACTAAAAACGATCAAAAACAGGATAAAGCCGTTGTCTGTCGAGGACAAAAAAGAGCTGATTGCTTATATAAAAAGCAGTTATAGCATCTTTGATGACCGTTCTATGTCCGTTAAAAGTTGCCCGGACTGTTTTTCAAATAACATTGTTAAAAACGGCAAAAGAAAGGGCATACAAAAGTATGTATGCAGAGGTTGCAAGAAGAACTTCAACTATAAGACAAACACCGTCCTATCAAAGATTCAAAAACTCAACCAATGGAATGATTTTGTGGACGATTTCGTTTCGCTTAATATTACGCCACTAAAGGAATTAAAGAAAAAATTGTACTTAAGTGAACAGACAATATTTGACTGGCGACATAAATTGATTTCAGCAATTTCTTTAAAATTGGAGCCGGTATTTTCAAACGAAACAGTGGAGTTCGACGAAACATTCTTGCGTTTAAGCCGAAAAGGACGTCGAAATATGACCATAACAGACAAGCCTGGTTATAGAGAATGGCGTAGGAAACTGGAAGGTGACTCGGATTATAATGTTAAGGTATTGTTTGCATTCGGACGAGACAGCAGACAGTTGGACCTTTACCAATCTCATACCGGCAGAACATCTCTTGTGGATATGCAGAATTATTTCATTGGAAACAAATTCAAGGATATAAACGTGTATTCCGACGGACATAATACGTATAGATCATTCTTTAAGACCAGGGAAATACACCATGGCGAATTCAGGTCAAAATATCATATAAATCCATTGGACAAAGACATTCATAATCAAGCTGTAAACTCTTATATCAGGGGTTTCAAATACTTTGTAAACGAACACCTACGCGGTGTTTCAACTAAATACCTGGACTTTTATGTTGAGTGGTATAAGTTTATCCATGCAAGCAGACTCCGGGCTTTTAACAAGGACAAAGTAATATTTAATGTGACCAGCGAGGTTTGCGATAACCTGGTCAATGACCGGACCGGGCTTGAGTTATATAAACAAGCGGAGGTTAGTTTTGTGCGGTTCCTCAATAATAATGGGCGCACCAACTACGGAGACTGCAAGAACCATTATTACGCCGGTAAAATTGCGGCGTAAAATATTTTGATAAGTTTGTGAACAATAAACATTATCATGAGTAAGGAAGATTGGACCCCTGAAAAATTAGCGGATTATATTAAAAAATCCACTAATCAACTAATGCTTAGTGATATTGATAGATTAAAGTTAATAGATCATTTTTATAAAAATGAAATGACACAATTTATGCAACTTGTCATGGGAAAATCTATTGAAAACGGCTTGGTCAATCAAGATAAGAATATTGTACTAACAGAATTGGCAGCCCTCTATGCAGATCAAACCAAAAAATCAAGGGAATATATAGAAACCATGATAGTTGGATTGGCAGATACGGTTTACAAAATGTCGCCATTATTCGTTATTAAACCAGACGTAGGTTCATCTTCCTTTTGATCAAATAATTCATAATACCCTTCGTCGCTAAGAGCCCATTTATTGTTACTGAGTTGATTAAAGCTATTTACGACTGATACGATAAAACATTTAATAAATTCTTCTTTTAGCATATATTTTATTCATAAATATGGATAAAAATATTTATATATTTGGAATATCAGTCACAGGTTAGAGTTGAACCACACAAGTTAACACTTTTTTATGTGTTTATTGGTTAAATAATTGATTGCTAAATAGTTAAATGTTTTAGGGTGCTAATAGTGTTAACCATGTATACTCCGTGAAGATTAGCTTGGCTTTCGTTCCCTTATGCACTATATTAGCTTATTCTAATATCCCTGATTATGAAAAAACTACTACTCTTAATTATCATCTCATTTATTTCAATTACCACTTTTGCGCAGTTTAATGTTTATCGCCCTTTTCCCGATTCGAATGCATGGTGGCGCGTGTCGACCGGTGCGGATAATGGTTCGGGAACCTGGTTAACCAGTGAATATGATTATTACATTAATGGCGACACTAGTATTACTGGACAGAAATATCATAAAATATATAAATCAGGTGGAACTATTAATAATGTTACATCGCAATTTATTAAGTACGTTGGCGCAATAAGGGAAGACTCTATGAGGCATATTTATATGTATACATTGCCGCCGGGTGCCTCAGAAGCTTTGCTTTATGATTTTAATATGAAGGTTGGTGATACATTGCCCTCTTTGTTGATTAATGATCCGTATAGTATAATATCGCCAAATGGACCTAATTATGTATATGGTATTGACTCGATTTTGATTGGAGCAAATTACCGCAAGCAGTTTTTAATTGCATGCGATACCGGCGCCAAAGCAAAGCCTTTTGATTCAATAATTGAAGGAATTGGAAGTTCCATGGGACTTTTAGAAGAAATAGAAAAACTACCTGAATCTTCTGCTTCTTTAGATTGCTTTCGGCAGAATAGTATAACTATATACCCGCATTTTGGGGATAGTTGTCAATTATATTATGTTGGTATTAATGAAGTGGTACTAAATAGAGAAGTGATTACTGCTTTCCCTAACCCAGCTAATACCGGCGTTACTATTTCATACCAACTGCAATCTGGACAAGCTAATGGTATGTTGAGGCTATATAACTCAATGGGTCAATTGCAAAGAATCGAAAATATAAATCGAAATACAGGAACTATTAACGAAAATATATCTACTTTACCTAGCGGTGTTTACTATTACACACTATCGGTCGATGGAGTAGTACAAGCAACAAATAAACTGGTAATCATACGGTAGTGACTTTCCATTTTATTACTGCTCTTAAGTAAGGAGAGAAACCATTATATTAGCCCTACGTATAACAATTTATGAGCGATAAAGAAAGCGATATTGATGATGAGGCTGAAAGAAAACATCCTATGTTATGGGGCGTGGCCTATATTATACTCGGGCTATTAGGACTTTGTTTCTCAGCCTATACATTATTGGGTAGTTTTGGTATTGTACCATTGTATGGCGCTGTTACAGCGGGTGTGCTGGTAGGTGTAATATCGCTATTGCTAATAGCTTATGGCTATAGGGTAATTCGCAAAGACTATTAAATAAGTGAAAAACTAAAGGTGAAGAACTCTGCGGTTCTCCGCGTGTATTATCTCTGCAACCTCTGCGGTAAAAACAATTCGTAATTACTTTTTATTAGCTTCCCTCAAATACTGTAATACTTCTGATGCATGTTTGCTTCCTTGAGTCATGCTGTGGTATTTAAATACTATAACTCCGGTTTTGTCAACTACAAAAGTTACACGATCGGTAAGTAATGCGCCATGTACGCCAAAAGCTTTTATCACCGTCTCATCAGGGTCGCTCAGTAACTGGTAGGGTAGGTTATCGGCTTGCTGAAATTTTTTGTGGCTCTCAACCGAGCCCTGGTTAATACCTATAACTATAGCTCCTAATTGTGCAAACAGGCTTGCGCTATCGCGAAAGGTGCAGGCTTCTTTAGTGCAAACAGCGCTCTCATCTTTCGGATAAAAAAATATCACGATCATCTTTTTGCCTAGCGAATCTTTCATGTTAAAGGTCTTTCCATCCTGATTCTTTAAGGTGAACATAGGTATGGTATCGCCTACATCGGGCTGTTTGGTTTGTCCGCAGGCGCTAAAGAAGGTGAATGTTACTAAGAGAATTAGTATGTTTTTCATAACAGGGGCTTATAAGGCAAAAGTAAGATTTATTCGTTTCCTTTTCATAAGGCAAGACCTCGTCATGCCTTATTGACCTCACCCTTTATCCCTCTCCTTGAGCAAGGAGAGGGCAGGGTGAGGTCTGACTAGGAAGAGTGTCTTTAATTAATCAACATAATACCTCACCATAGGCCTGTTCTTCGATTTGCGGTCAACTATTTTAAAGCCTGCTCTTTCGAATGATTTATATAAACCGATCCATAAAAATGAATCGGGCCATTTGTCTTGGGTAGGTATAGTAGGGTAGGCTTCCAGTATTTTTATCTTGCTCTTTTTTGCATAAGCTATAAGTCCCTTAAGCATGGCTACAGAAACGCCCATCCTGCGGAAATCTTTATGAATGAAGAAACATGGTATCGACCATACCGGTTTATCATCGATAGGTTTATGCACTCTTGATTTTTGAAGTTTAGGGAAATCTTTACGTGGTGCCAAGGCACACCAACCAATCGCTTTACCTTCGTAACAACAAAGTATACCGGTGGGTTTGCCTTGCCAAACTAATTCTTTCTTTTTTGCTTTGTTAACGTTATCTACTTTACCTTCTACAAACTCAGTAGGTGGCAGGCGGAAGAACATGCACCAGCAATTACCGCAGGCTCCTTTTTCGCCAAACAGTTCTTCAAACTTGCCCCAATTGCTTTTGGTTAGTGGCTCAACAGTTAATTCTGCCAAAAAATCATCATTGGCTTTTTCAACAGCTGTTTTCTTTTTCATTACTTCGTCTTTATACCCTGCACCAACCTGAAGCGCATATTATGCGCCTTATCGAAATCGCCATCCCAGTAAAAGGTAAAGCCGGGTTTAAAGCCAATGGTAATTACCTGCATTTCCTGCTGCAAATCATTAAATGCAGGGAATCCGCGCTTGTTTGAAATAATGACCATGCTTTTATCACCCTGATGTATCAATATCTTTTGGGTGCGTACGGTATCTTTATCGCAGCCGGTAGCCAAGCTGTAGCCATCAATAGCGGTATCTCTGGTTAAGAATTGTTTTAGTGTGTCTGTCTTTTTTGTTGTGCCGTGATACATAATGGTATACGATAATACACTAACACTAATTGTGTTTCCCACACTATCTGTAATATCGAATTTAAAGCTGTGGCAATTGGTTTGTGCTTGTAGTAAACTGCAACATACAAGGCAAAATAGTAAGGCGATTTTTTTCATTTTGTCAGTTAGTTCAAGTTTTATTGATTCAATTATTTAACCTTGAGCATTTTTCGCGTAATAGTTCCTTCATCTGAACTTATTGTATAGTAATAAGCCCCGGAAGAAATACCCTGCTTGAACAAGTATTGATATTTACCGGGAGGCAGATCTCCCATGTTTTGAGTAAATATAATCTGTCCCATTGCGGCAAATACCTTCAAGATTATATTCGTACAAGGTTTTTCAATACTGTATTCTATCGTTGTTTCTGTTGTATATGGATTAGGAAAGTTGGTAGTTTTTAATGCGGATGTGCTTATGTTTTTAATGCCGGTAACAGTTCCACTTAATTCATATACCGTGTTTCCGCAAGCATACATTAGCGTATCATTTATTTTGCGGAACCTATTAATAGAAAACCCGGTGCTCCCCTGGTAAGGTGGAGTATTGGTGCCAAAATTATAATCCGTATTCCAGGTGTTTCCTCCGTCAAAAGTTATATAGGTAGATAATTGATTATCGCCACCAATCCATCCTATGGTATCGTTTATAAATCCTATTCCTTCTTCATCGTAATAATCTATAAAAGGATATTCTTTCCATGTTTTACCTCCATCAACTGTTTTTACAAGGTATCTTTTTACGTTTGTTTGAGTAGAATTCTGGTATTCAATGGCGCCATAACCGGTATCACGCGATGGAAAAAATATTTTCCATACTTCATCAGAATCAGCCCTGGTTGACCTATAACAAACCTGCCAGGTATTGCCTCCATCAGTAGTAGAAAGTATTTGTGCTTTATATGTTGGGCTTGCTCCCGTAATAAATCCGGTATCCTTATTAAAGAACCAACCATCAACCATTCCAAAACAATACAGACTCATATCATAATAGGTCCATGTTTTGCCTTTGTCTATTGTTTTAATGTACCCTACATTATTGTTATTCCATTTACTGTTCCACCTGCCATAAGCATATACAACAGAATCACTAACTACCGAAATGCCACAAATACCAACAGGGTGCGGATAAGGTAAATTAACGGGAGACCAGGTTTTACCACCATCGGTTGTTTGATACATTGGAATGGTATCTTGGGTAACGGTTGTCCAGTATTTATTTGTATCTGCAAGATTTCCTACCCAGCCTGTAAGTGAATCGGCAAAACCTATTGAGCGATAAAACGTCTTCGCACTGTCCTTTAGTAGCTGCCATGTATTTCCACCGTCTCTGGTTTGATATATCTGCCCATACTGATTTGGAGATATGTAATCGTACTGTGCATGTGTTACCCAACCCATATTGCTGTTAAGAAAATACATGTCATCTTCCCTCCAGCTTTTTGGGGCATTAGCTAAAGCTTGCCAGTTATATTGGGCTATTAAATTTATTGGTAATAATATAATAGCGAATAACAGTCTCTTCATTTGCAATTCTATAAATACGACAGGTACCATTTTTCAGGATGAGCTGCTTTGTATTTGCTAAACCACACACAAGGGTAGTAAAGCACCAACACAACAAAAGCCCATGCAAAGTAAACGGTAACTAAATGCACTCCGTTGTGCCATGTTGGCATAATGGTTACAATAAGTCTGAACATTATAAGGTGCAATATGTAATAGAACATGGGTACGCGCCCAATATTGATGAAAAAATTAGTAATCGCGTTGCTTCCAAAGCTTTCGGCAAGTGCAAGCAATATAAGCGCCGGGCCAACCGTCATTAAAATATAAAGCAACGAGCATGGATACTTGGTTGTATTAACAAACGATAATGCTGAGTATAAGTAGTTGTATGAAGTACTATGCAACCAGGTTATAGGATACCAGGGATTGGCATCGCCATAAATGTTAAACAATCGAAGTACTACAAATAAGGCTATACAACCTACACCCGTTAAAATAAGGCTGCGCTGTCTGCGTTCCGCTGTAACTGTTGGGGTATATAATTTACCAAAGCAATAGCCAAGGCAAATAAGCCCGAAGTAGGGCAATACAGGATATAATACAAATATATGTAAGGGGCCAATACCAATAGGTCTTACCACATGCAACAACGACCATACTTTGCCCAGTATTGTATCTGGGTTTAGCTTGTAAGGGTCGGTAAAGTTGTGCAGGAACACTATAAGCAAGCCCGTTAAAAACACAATGCGGTAAGGCAGTTTATGCCATACAGCCAAAAATATCATCGTTATTCCAATTGCATAAATAACCAAAGCAGTAAAGTTGTTGTTAAAGTATTCGCCGGTCCATAAAAACTTAAACAGGGTAAACTCAAGCACAATTAACCACAGGCCCCGTGTAATAAGAAACCTGGTAAGGTTATTGCCCGGCTTTTGCCCATATAAATAAGCTGCTAACCCGGCAAGAAATATAAAGTTAGGCGCACAGTAATGAGTTACCCAACGGGTAAGGAACAATATAGATGTAGTATAAGTGAAATCGGTAGGGCTGTGTACCCAGGCATCAAAGTGCAAAAAATCGCGAGAATGGTCTAATGCCATTACCACCATAATAAGCCCGCGTACAAAATCAATGGAAGTAATGCGGTTAGGTTTTTCTAAGGTCATGCCTTTATGGGTTGTTATGGTTTATGGCCTGAAATTAAATTTTACACAATATGTAAATGTAAACAAAATAGGTATTTAACACTAATTAACATATCTGTGTCATGTTGAGCTTGTCGAAACATCTTCCAGTATCTATTCATTATTGCGAGGAACGAAGCAATCCCCGAGGGGCTCATGAGAACCTTTGAAAATTAAATAGAGAACCGAATAATCTCAGTGCAAAACATAAGTTAACTTGGGTTTGGCACAATTCTTTACAACTATGTGTCAGTTCCCTAGCATCATCTCTCTTCACCTCACGTGCCAATGCTTCGCAGTCAGTAGTTGTCAGTCATTAGTAGTCAGGGCTGTTTGCGTTAGGGATTATTCGTACTCGATTATTCTTTACTGAACTCATGCAGGCTTCGCCAGTGTAGCGGAAAGCCCATAGTGCAGCGAGGATCCCACAGTATTGCGGGACCCGACCCATCCCGAGCACTCGGGAGAGGGGAACGCCCGAATGAAACGAATATGTTTCGACATCTCGATAGTTATCGGGATCAACATGACTTCTATTTACCCCAAACCCCTAAAGGGGCTTTGAGAAAACAATAGAAAGGTATGTATTTCAGAATTCGGCATTCAATATTCATTATTCAAAGCCCCTCTTCATATTACGTTCATATAATTCTGCTAACTTTGGTACTGTAAACTTAAATGTGGAAATAGTTATAATAAACCCCAATAGAACATGAAAACACAACTGAAAAAATACGCGGTAATAGGAGCGCTGCTATGCGCACTGCCGCTGGCTGGTTTTTCGCAAGATGACCAACAAATGCAACCTGCCGATGCAGGCGATACTATTATGTCGCCACAAGACGCGCAATTAGATTCGGCTGAGGCGCAACAAGTGGCCCCGCCCGAGCAGGCGCAGGCGCCGGTATCGACCCAAACTTTTTACGACCAACTTTCGCCTTATGGCCAGTGGGTTAATATGCCTACCTATGGCTACGTATGGATACCAAGCGCAGGTGTAGGCTTTGTTCCTTATTCTACTAACGGCCACTGGGTATATACTGACTATGGCTGGACATGGGTATCGGATTATAATTGGGGATGGGCACCATTCCACTATGGCCGATGGGAATATGAAGCCGATTATGGCTGGTTTTGGATACCTGATACTACCTGGGGGCCTGCATGGGTTTGTTGGAGACATACTGAAGGATACTATGGCTGGGCTCCGCTCGGCTGGGGTATGAATATTAGCGTAGGCTATTATGGCGACTATGGCATACCTGCTGCATGGTGGGTGTTCTGTGGAGACAGGTACATAACAGACCGTCATATATCAAGATATTATTTACCACGCACACATTCAGAGTATTTATACGCGCACTCTACTGTGGTGCCTGTTACCCACTACGATGCTGCGCATCACGTAGCGTATGCTGCCGGCCCTGGCCGCGAAGAAGTAGCTGCTATTACACATACCAATATAAGACAGGTATCGGTTCGTGCTACATCTGCTCCGGGCCAACGTTACGATAACCAGCACTTACATACCTATAAACCTGAAGTAACTAATACTACCAGAGAGAACCCAAGGCCAGCGCCTACAAGGTCTATACAACAAAACGATGTACCTAGGGCAAGTACTTACAACTCGGCTCCTCAGCAACAACATTCAGCTCCTGCACAACGTTCTGCACCGGTGCAACAACCGCACTATGCGCCTGTTCAGCAACAGCATTACGCACCAATACAACACTCCTCTTCACCGGCCCGTTCGGCCCCTGCTATGGGCGGCGGCAACCGTGGTGGCGGTGGTGGACGCAGATAATACTATCATTCACACAAAAATGAAAGGTCCCGCAATAGTGCGGGACTTTTTGTTTTGTCATTAGTACCCTCTCCTTGCAGGAGAGGGTAGGGTGA
>Ga0206861_1031_pt1 | contig 38201 bp, 29 predicted proteins | sample Alteio_BWOrgCont_45_FD_152617 | JGI IMG/M metagenome (GOLD analysis project Ga0206861, IMG submission 152617) | Enriched cells from forest soil in Barre Woods Harvard Forest LTER site, Petersham, Massachusetts, United States -... | ecosystem: Environmental > Terrestrial > Soil > Temperate forest >... | reverse complement strand
AAACACATACCCCATGAAAAAGATAATTTTTACCCTTTTAGGGTTAATGCTAGTTGTCGGTTTCAGTTTCGGACAAGCAAAAAAGCCGCACAAAGGCAAGTTAGATAGGAAAACGTATGAAATAGAAGTTTTACCCGATGGCAAAAAAAAGGCCACCATTGATGAACTAAAATTTGTTAGCGGCTCATTAGACAGTAAAATGATGACAGACGATGGGTTTAAAGCTGCTCCATATGATGCTAGCGTCGATTCCTCAGCCACACCGCCTGAAATAAGTTTTAGCTGTACAGCCAGCGATGACAAAGAAGGCACTTATGAATGGACAGGTAAAGTAACCGGTGATGATATTGAAGGCAGTGGTAAACTTACTACCAAAAAGGGCAAGACTAAAAAGTCTTTCACCTTTAGCGGTACTCTAAAAGGTAAAAAGCAACCGAAGCAATAATTAATTGTGAGTGGCATGTTAAAATTAAGCCACAGATTATTTACTTTTAGTGAAATTAGGTAAAGGGAGGCACAGATTTTGTGAGATTCAATCTGTGGATCTGTGCCTTGTGTTTTAAAATTTAATTCGCGGCTGGTTTTACTGTCCTTCTGCTACAAAAGCCAGTTTGCTCTCGGCCTTATTAACCGAAATACGGAATATTTTAGGGATGCCCACTGTTTTAAGGTTGGCTAAAATTTGCCAGCCTTTTTTTATTTCCTTGACGTTGCAATAAACAAGGCTCGAACCATTCGATGAGAATATCCATCCATCTTCAGTTATGTAAAAATCTTCAGTGCCCGGTGGCAATTGAATCCAATAATCAGAGCCGGGAGAAAAAACAGCCTGATATTGCCTGCCTTTAGGGTGTGGGGAATGATCTGCTTTGGGATATAGACTAGCTCCATCCATATACGCGACCCAGTTACCTTTAGCAGTTGTTTTACAAAAAACAAATCCTTTACTATACTTGAATAGACTCCGGCCAGCACTGTCATCTAAATATCTTTCGGTCTTATCTTTTATGTTTATCAGTTTCAACGAAACAGGGTTAGTTAATACTACAGCCGCAATTTCATTTTCATTCAGCCAGCAGTAATAGCCAATAGAGTCTTTGCAGGTATATATCTTCTCCGTTACCGAACCATCTAACGATACTCTGGTTAAGTTTTGTTCAGCACCCTTCACTACCGAAATGTATTTACCATCAGGCGTTAGCTTGGGCGAATATTCTGCTTCACTATTATTGGTAAATTGTTTTGTTTCTTTTGTTTTTATATCATACAAATAAACATCGGTCGCCTTATTATTTCGCTCACTTACATAGGCTATTGAATTTAGTTTCTCAATAAAAACAGGTTGGTTATCGTAGCCTTTGTTATTGCTTATATCGGTAACCGAACTATCAGCCAAACTAAAAACATCTCCCTTTTTCTGAATATCTATCAAATAAACTTCGGTAGATGGTAAACCGGGTGTCGATGGTCTAATTTCATTACCGTTTTCATCGTAAGTTTTTGCCACACCAATAATATTGCCATAACTAAAATGTGTTTCGCTCTTTAGTTTTCCATTCTCATAATATTCCTTCTGCACATCATATTTTGGATACTCGCTCGAATCTTCAAAGTCAGCTGAGTCTTTATATTCTATATTCCCATTCTTATAATATGACTCATGCCATTTTTCTCTTTTCTTATCAATATAAATATCCTTTGAACGCAATTCACCACTATAATAGTAAGATTTAGACTCGCCATTTTTAATTCCATTTATATAATTCACCTCTGTTATCAATTTCCCCTTTTCATTATATTCTTTTGCAAGTCCATTCTCTTTCCCATTCTTAAAAGGAACCTCCCAATGGAGTCCAACACACTCATAGTAAAATTTTACTATTCCATTTACTACGCCATCTTTATACGGGTATGAATTCAATAGGCAATTTACTTTATAAGAGTATTGCCTAGATACTCCATATGGTTTATCCTCCTTGTAAATAGTGAGATTATAATAGTAAGCTTCTTTGAGTATCGAAGTAGAATTTCCAAAAACATCGATATACTCAATCCATTTTCCTTCTTTCTTTCCATTTACCATCAAATTCTTAGCCTCAACTTTATTAGTAAAGCCACTATCAGGGTAATTTGGTTGCTGGGTAAAAGCAGCAAGCGTTATAAAAAAAGATAATATTGTAAGTGGTATTCTCATGCTCCAAATTTAAGAGTTCTATTGTAACTTCCTATCCGCCCTCTCTAAATCTCTCCCTTGAGGGAGAGACTCATGGAATAAAATCAATGTTAATCTTATTAAATCAGCGTTCTATTGCTCTAAACATCCTCCCCCTGCCCCCTCCAGCGGGGGATAAAAGGCAAAAAATTCGTGAAATTCGTGTCTAAAAAGCTTCAAATAAATGTTTTAATATATTTGCACCCTTAAAACTTAAAACTACAGTAGTATGTCGCTAAAGAAAATAACTGAATTACTGGGCAAAGATGCCGACAGTTTATTGACACATAAGAGCAAAACCATAACCAAGGAACAAATACACCATCCGGGACCGGATTTCGTAGATCGTTCGTTTGTTGGTTCAAACCGTAACATACAGGTTTTAAAGAATTTACAAAGCATTTATGGCCATGGCCGTTTGGCGAATACAGGATATGTTTCTATACTCCCGGTTGATCAGGGTATCGAACATTCTGCAGGTGCATCATTTGCTCCTAATCCTATTTATTTCGATTCAGAAAACATTGTAAAACTGGCTATGGAAGGTGGCTGCAATGCTGTGGCTTCTACATATGGAGTATTGGCATCAGTATCGCGTAAATACGCTCATAAAATACCGTTTATTGTAAAGATAAACCATAGCGAAATGCTTACTTACCCTAACAAATTTGATCAGGTAATGTATGGCACTGTAGAAAGTGCTTGGGAAATGGGTGCTGCCGCTATTGGTGCAACCATATACTTCGGTTCGGAAGAATCGACCCGCCAGATACAGGAAGTAGCTGAAGCTTTTGAACTGGCACACCAATTAGGTATGGCTACTGTTTTGTGGTGCTACCTCAGAAACAATGGCTTTAAAAAAGACGGTGTTGACTACCATGCTTCGGCTGACTTAACAGGCCAGGCGAACCACATTGGTGTAACCATACAAGCTGATATTATTAAACAAAAGCTGCCTACCAACAATGGTGGTTATACTGCAATTAATTTCGGTAAGACCAGCCCAATAGTTTATGATAAGCTTACCTCACCTCACCCTATCGATCTTTGCCGTTACCAGGTAGCTAACTGCTATATGGGTAGGTTCGGACTCATTAACTCGGGCGGTGAATCGAAAGGCGCATCTGATCTTGCAGAAGCAGTTGCAACTGCAGTTATCAATAAACGCGCAGGCGGACAAGGCTTGATATCAGGCCGTAAGGCATTCCAGAAACCGATGAAAGATGGTATTGAACTTTTAAATACCATACAAGACGTTTACCTGAGCAAAGAAATTGACCTCGCCTAAATAATGGCACCGGAAAACCCTGCTTCATTAAAAATGAATAGTAACTGGTTCAAGCGCATAAAAGAAGGTATAACTACCTCTACCCGCGAAAAGAAAGAAACGCCGGAGGGATTGTGGTATAAATGCCCGTCGTGTAAAAACATTATTCCTTCGGAAGAACATTTAGCCAATATGTTGGTTTGTCCGAAATGCGAATACCACGAAAAGATCGGCTCGGAGGAGTACTTCCATATTTTGTTCGATGATAAGTTTACTGAGATTGCAAAGAACATTAAGCCCACCGATCCTTTACATTTTGTCGATACCAAGCCTTATATTGATAGGTTAGCAGCATCACAAGAAAAGACCCATTTGAATGACGCTATGCGAGCTGCAGAGGGCAAAATGAACAAAGCAAAAGTAGTTATAGCTTGCATGGACTTTACCTTTGTGGGTGGTTCGATGGGCTCAGTTGTTGGAGAAAAAATTGCTCAATCAGTAGACCGTTGCATAGAACATAAATGCCCACTCATTATTATTTCTAAATCGGGTGGCGCACGTATGATGGAAGCTGCCTTTTCGTTAATGCAAATGGCTAAAACTTCGGCTAAGCTTACTATGCTTGCAGAAGCTAGGCTGCCTTATATATCATTACTTACCGATCCTACAACTGGAGGTGTTACAGCTTCATATGCCATGCTTGGCGATCTTAACATTTCTGAACCGGGTGCACTTATTGGCTTTGCAGGCCCGCGCGTAGTAAAAGAAACTATCCGTAAGGATCTGCCTAAAGGCTTTCAGACTGCTGAGTTCCTTTTAGAACATGGCTTTTTAGATGCTATTGTTCACCGTAAGGAATTGAAAGGGAAACTGAGCATGCTGCTTGAATGCCTTAAAGTAGAGGCTGCTTCCTCGAAAATATAGTTAGCCAAAGCGGAAAGGCTATCAGCTTAAAAATACGGTTATTATCGGGCTTGTGCGGGTTGTTGAATAGCTTGTCGTAATCTGCAATGATCCTTTTCCTGTCCATAAAATCATCAAGCACAGGGTTATCGAAAATGTATCGTACATCCTTGCGTATATCCGCGATCCAAGTTGGGCCGGGCGTCATATAACCTTTTTTATCCTTACGGTCGAGTACCTGTTGTGGCACAATACCGCGCATAGCCTCACGCAGCATAGGTTTTAATTTACCACCCTGTATTTTGTATTTAGAAGGAAGGGAGAATACATATTCAATGAGCTTAATATCATCAGAGAACGGCGTGCGCGATTCAACCGAATGCCACATGGAGCAACGATCCTCACATTTTAAATAACTCTTTAATAGGCCATTATTAAAATCGTTACTCAATGCTTCGTTAACTGATTCTGCCACTCTGGGTTTCTCATCAAGTTGCGAGACATGTTGATTCAGAAAATCACGATTGAGATATTTCAATTCATTATGAATGGAAAGTCTTGCAGTCAATTGTTGCTTGGCAGGCAACCTGAAGAGATATTCTTTAAGCACCATCTGCTTAAAATATTGTTTCAGAGAGGGTACTAGTTTTTGAATTTCCTTCAAAGCCTTTATAAATGCGGAAACACCGTAGGTATTCAATATATCCTGTAAATAATAAAAGTAATATGATTCATACCCGGCAAACAATTCATCACCTCCTTGTCCATCAAGCACTACCTTTATTCCGGTCTGCTTTATTAACTGCATTACCCTGTATTGGGCATAAGTACTGGTGCTCCAAATGGGTATATCCTGGCAATAAATTAAGTTCTCTAAATCACCCGACAGTTCAGAAGAATTTGGCTTTACTATGTGCGCAGTTGAATTTGTATGCTCCGAAATAATTTCAGCCCAGTGGCCCTCATCAATTCTCTTATCATCAAATGCAACTGTAAATGTATTGAGTGCGTTATGGTTATTATTATGAATAAGACTTACTATGGAGGAGCTATCAATACCACCACTCAAACATGAACCCACTTCTACATCTGCTCTTAACCTCAACCTTACAGCGTCATCAACCAATGAACGTATTTTCTCAATTCCCTGCTTTTCATCAAACGTATTATTATCATATTCTTTCGAATACGGTAGCGTATAATACTTCTGCTTTTTTAGTTCGCCTGTTTTTAAATTCAGGGTAAGACTATGCGCAGGAAGTAATTCTAGTATGCCCGTGAACATACCTTCCTCCTGCCTTTCCATATTCGAGTATATCCAGTAATCGAATATGGCTGAAGCATTGGGTTTAAAGTCAACCACGCCACTTGCTATCAAGGCTTTTTGTTCAGATGCAAAAGCAAAACAAGAATCGTTGTGCACGTAGTAAAATGGCTTAACACCAAACCTATCGCGACTTGCAAACAATTTTCGATTTGCTTTATCGTAAATAACAAAAGCCCACATACCATTAAAGTGGTTCACGCAATCGGTTCCCCATTGCTTATATGAGGCAAGTATAACCTCAGTATCAGAATGTGTATGAAAACTAAAGCCCAATTTCGAAAGCTCTTCTCGCAGTTCTTTGTAATTATATATTTCGCCATTGTGTACAATCCACAGACTCTTATCTGTGTTACACATGGGCTGATAGCCGGTAGGTTGCACATCAATAATACTTAGCCTGCGATGGACCAATATAGCATCGGCCTTTTCGGTCTTACTAATTGATGTAGTTGGCTTATGTAGAATACCTGATTCAATAATTGAACTCGGTGTATCATCACCAAAAGCAGAAGTCTCTTTATCACCATTTATAACAAGGTAGCCATCGCCATCAGGCCCACGGTGCTTAATGGCATTATCCATCCGGCGCGCTATTTTAACTGCATCAACCGATGAATTATTGAACCTTACTATGCCAGCTATTCCGCACATATATTACTAACGCCTGTTTAACACTTTATTATACACATCCATAAACTGATTGGCAATTGATTTGGCATTTACCTTATCAACAACAGATGCTCTTATCTCTTCCGGGCTTCCTAATCTACTCTTGTCCTTAACCATTGACTCCATCGCATTATACAATTGTACCTCGCTTTTTACATCAATCAATATACCATTCTTTTCATTCACATATTCCGAAATACCACCTGCTTTAGTTGCAATAACAGGTATACCACAACATAATGCCTCTAAAAGAACAATGGCCTGCGTTTCGTAATTACTGAACAAAACAAAAGCAGTTGCATTTTGTAAAAGGTTCACTAACTCATTCTGAGTCTTTGCGCCTACAAAGTGAATTACATCCGCCAGTCCTAAAGATTTACTTAATTCTTCCAACTTTGCTTTCTCCTCTCCACTACCTACAATAGTCAATTCAGAATTGGGGTACGCAGCATGAAATTTCTTGAACACATTTATTATACCCGATACATTCTTCTGCGTATCATCTAATGAAGAAACGTGAATAAAACGAATCTTGTCATCTGTACCCTTTGCCTTATTAATAGTAAATGTTTCAGTATCTACCACGTTCGAAATAACAGTGTACTCATTATTAAGACCACACTTTAACATTTGGTTCTTCAAATCATTCGACACTGTAACAATTGCTGAAGCACTTTGTACAGCGCGCTGGGTTAAGGTTTTTATCAGAGCGCCCTTATAACGCCCATCTTCAGGAAAGTAACCAGTCCAGTGCTCAGTAATAACATAAGGTATGTTCCATTTACGTTTCAGGTACATGGCCACGTTACCTGCAGGTACAATTACATTCAGGTTAACAATATCGGGTCTGCCTTTTTTTTTCTCGTAAAGGGTGACTGCCCTTAGCCATGCATCGTTATACTTTTTCAGTTTTAATATGGCGGATATAACGGGAATGGGATTTTTCACCCTTTTATACGTAAGCCTAAGGGTGTATACTCCATCTTCTTCAGTTTCCTCCACGTTATCCTGGTCGCCCGGATATACAAACAACGAAGCTACATTAGCGACCTTAGCCACCGCCATGGCGTGCCTTTTTACAAATATACCCAGCATGGGCCTGTTTTTATTAGGGTACCACGATGATATATATAATACTTGCAGCTTTTTATCGTTCATTAGTGTCAGCTATTGCATTTAGCAATAACGCAGATTAACAAGATTTTGTACAATTTTAATCATTACTTTGCAAAGCCAAACCGATAATGCGTAAAATTACCGATGTATGCAGTTCCTGAACAAGTTTCTTGAAAGTTTCTTCAAAAATGAAGGAGACCGGAAGAAACTTGTAAGCGTGGTTATACCTTCATTTGCCATTCAGTCGACGGCTATATTATTGGGCCTTGCAACCAATTTTATACTTGCCAGGGGCCTGGGTGCAAGTGGTTATGGAGTATTTACATTCGCTTTTTCGGCCATTTTCCCTCTCGTCAATCTAATTTCTTTTGGCCTCGGGGTATTAATGGTTAGGGAAATGCCCCATATTATAACTCTAAACTCACCCGGCTTATTAAAAGGGCTTCACCATTGGTCCGTAAAACTGGCAATACCTGCCTGCATTTTGCTCGCTATAATACTGGCTTCAGTGGTCTACTTTTTACCTCACAATACCTATACCGTACCTATATTAATTGCATCGGCTGTAATACCTTTTTATGGATTGATGAACTATTACACGGCTTCTATTAAAGGGCTTCATAAAATAGTGCTATCACAAATAGCCGATAATCTTATACGTCCAGGTGTTTTTTTGATACTATTGATATGGGTCTATTTCTTTTCGAAAAGCTTTGGAGTCTATTCTGTTATTTATATAAACATCATTGCATTTGCAGCTGGTCTGGCTTACGCGTCAGTTACGTTCTACAGGACCATAGAGCTAAAAGGTATTAAACCTGAATACGATACTAAAAAATGGTGGAGCGGATTTGGTTCTTTATCTTTATTAAACGGAATATTAAGCCTCGATGCAAGGCTGGACCTATTGATGCTGGGCTTTATTACCAATTCAACACAAGTTGGTATCTTCAGCATTGCGCATAAAATAGCGCTTACACTTTATTTCTTTTTATCGGTAATGAATACCATAATTGCACCAAGCATTTCGCGCATGAATTCGCTGAACGATAAAGCAGGCTTGCAGAGAATGATAACGAAGACTGTGCGCTGGGTGATGGCTCTATCATTACCGGCCGGCATTCTCATTATTATTTTCAGCAAATGGATAATGCTGTACTTTGGTAAAGACTTTGCAGGTGGCCAGCTTGCGCTTATAATAATGTGTGTGGCGCAATTGTTCAGCATATCGTGCGGGCCGGTAGGTGTAATATCAATGATGACGGGGCACGAGAAGTATAATACTATTGCTACTATTATGAGCATGGCAATAACCATTATACTCAACCTTATACTTACGCCTCACATTGGCGTTACAGGTACAGCAATAGCTGCATCAGCAGGTATTATCATCTGGAATATCTATATGATCATTATGGTTAAAGCCAAGGTGGGCATATCATCATGGGTTTACAAAATAAAATAACTTTGTAGGTATGAAAAAAATCCTCATAACAGGTGGTGCAGGCTACATAGGCTCGCATACCATAATTGAAATGCTTGAGAATACGGACCGGCAACCAATTTCAGCCGATAATTTCTCCAACTCATCAGCAGCTACATTCGATCGCATAAAAGAAATAACCGGCAAAACCATTACCAACTATGCCGTTGACTTATGTGATGCAAAAGCAACACGCGAAATATTTGAAAAGAATCCTGACATAGCAGGTATCATTCACTTTGCAGCATTTAAGTCAGTTCCAGAGTCAGTTGAAAAACCGCTTTTATATTACCACAACAATATCGAATCGTTGGTTAATATGCTGGCATTAGCAAAGGAATTCAAGGTACCGCACTTTATATTTTCATCATCATGTTCTGTTTACGGCAATATCGATAAACTGCCCGTAAACGAAAGTACACCGATGAGCAAGGCCGAATCTCCGTATGGCTTTACCAAGCAAATTGGCGAAGAGATATTGAGCAACTTTGCCAACGTAACACCTACGGTAAAAACGGTTGCATTGCGCTATTTCAATCCTGTTGGCGCGCACCGCTCAGGTAAAATAGGCGAAGTGCCTGTGCAAAGGCCTAACAACCTTGTGCCTATGATTACACAAACTGCTATTGGCAAGCAAAAAGAGGTTACTGTTTTCGGAGATGATTACCCAACACGAGACGGTACTTGCATACGCGACTATATACATGTATGCGATATTGCGCAAGCACACATACGTGCATTGCAATATCTTGATAAAGAAAAAAACGCACCTCAGTTTTCAATACTAAACCTGGGAACGGGAAATGGTATAAGTGTAATGGAAATGGTTAAAACCTTCGAAAAGGTAAGCGGCACAAAATTGAATTATAAAATTGGCCCTCGTCGCCCCGGCGATGTGGTTGCTATTTATTCTGATATGACCTTAGTGCAAAAAACTTTGGGCTGGACACCAAAATACAATCTCGATGAAATGATGTCATCGGCTTGGAAGTGGGAACAGAATCTGAAGAATAACTAATATTTCTCTGAGAGGAATTGCGCGAATTTTTTAACAGCCAAGCCTCGGTGGCTGATGCGGTTCTTTTCTTCCATGGTCATTTGTGCAAATGATATCATATAGCCATCAGGCACAAAAATAGGGTCATAACCAAAGCCCTTTTCACCCAATTTCACTTCCGATATTAATCCGTGCACTGCTCCCTCGAATGTATATTCTTTGCCAGCAATTATGGCAGCAATTACAGTTCTGAATTTTGCAGTGCGGTTAGGCGCCTGTTTTAATTTACCCAATAGTTTCTCAATATTATCGCCAGCGCTCTTACCCTCGCCAGCATAGCGCGCAGAATATACGCCCGGTTCGCCATTAATGGCAGCTACCTCAAGACCAGTATCATCGGCAAAACAATTGCATTTAAGCCTATTGTAAATAAACCTGACCTTTAGCAGAGCGTTCCCTTCAATAGTATCGGCGGTTTCAGGTATCTCTTCGGTAATACCTATTTCAGTTAATGTTTTAACCTGAATAGAGGAAGGAATTAATGGCTTTATCTCAGCTACTTTGTGGTTATTATGCGTAGCGAAAACAAACTCCATAAAAAAACTTACTGTTGTTTAAAACCAATAAGAATAACAGCGCAACCCGACCCCGCATTGGTAGTTGGGTTTAACTGTGCATCAATAATGCAATCAACTGTTGATTTTATTGTAAAATCCCAATAAGGTGCATTTTGGTATTGGCTGTTGGTGAATAGTATATTACGTTGAGAATCGTAAATGGTAAATATCAGGTTACCGTCGGTCATACCGCTGCAAGCGGCTAAACGGTAAATAGTGCCACCATAAAATGTAACGTGAAACTCAGCTGTTTCATCAGCATTAACAAGTAATGCGCGATACTGCTGTCCGTCCGAAATAAAAGAAGGGTCTAAATTTCTCTTTGCACAAGCAGTAGCAATACTATCGCATTGTGCATTTGCAGATATGCAAGAGAGCATTAGTCCGCACAATATAGTTATAAGTGTTAGAGTCTTTTTCATGCCTATCCTGCAATTTGATTACGTATAGCAATTATTTTGTCTGAGATCGTTTTAAGGACTTCGTTATTCTCAAACTTTACATCGCTGTTACTGTTAATACTTGTCATGTGGTTCTTTACATCAACTGTAGGAGGAACGTAATTGTATACAAACTCCACGTTCTCAAAAATATCTGAAAGGCTGGTAAGGTCTTTTATAAGTTGTGCATATTCAGGACGGCTATTATAAGGTTGAAGCATTTTAACCAGATTAACCAGTGATATTTTTTGTTCTGCTATACGACGTTGAACATCTTTAGGATTTGCCTTAGGATTGGTATTAGCCTGAACAGCAAAGTATAATGACTCGATCCAGCCACCTACCAAAACCAATGAACTAATGTCGTTCTGCTTGTTGTCTTTAAAATAAGCATCACTGCGGGCAAAAGCCTCCGATACCATTGAAAGTAACGAGTCTTGCTTACCCATGTTTTGCTGGAACCTTTTAACCAAGCCGGCATTAAACATGTCTGATACGCCAATATCGGTAGCCAGTTTTTCAATAGATGCCAGGTACATTAACGCATCTTGTGTTTGGTCATATAAAGAAATATAGCCCAAATCGGCACCATAAATACCCAAATTCAATGCTTTTTTGTACTTAGTATCGTATTTTGAGTAATTATCAGATGGATTTAATATCTGCTTGTTATAAGCATAGCCGCTTTTTTTAACCAAAAGGGCTGTTTGAATAGGAGAAGGTATACTGAATATCTGGTTATTTATCTTTAAAAGGGTAGCATTGTTGCTATCTACCTTAGGAGCATTGGTTTGCAATGCCTTCTCATTAGCCTGGTTATTGTTTTTACAACCGCCTAATAATAAAACAGTTATAACAACACCTGCAGCTGAAGTAAGCAGTAAATTCTTTTTCATTTTTGGCATGCCTTATGAAGTGCGTAAATATGAAGCCAAAAGTAATATTTTTTTATTCATAGGTAGCATGGCCTTTAAAAAAAGCAAAAAGCATGCCGAACAGGCTTTAGCGCACTAAAAACGGGCTGTTTCAAATAAAACCTTATTTTTGCACGATTGCAAAATTGATAGGTTATGTCGCAGATTGAGATATTGATGCCCAAAATGGGAGAAAGCGTTACCGAGGCTACCATTATTAAATGGGTAAAGAACGAAGGTGATAAGGTAAAAGCTGATGAAACTATTGTTGAAATTGCTACCGATAAAGTTGATTCTGAGATACCTGCACCGTCGGATGGTGTGCTTGTAAAGAAGCTTTGTAAAGAAGGCGATGTTATACCTGTGGGTAAACCCATTGCTATGTTATCTACCGGGGCTACAGTAAATGCACCAGCGCCATCGGCTCCTGCGGCGGCTCCCGAAGTAAAGAAATCAGCAACTCCGGCACCAGCCGTTAAGCTTGCTGCCGTTGAAAATGCAGGGCCATTGGGCCGATTTTCTTCTACAGGTAAATTCTATTCTCCTTTGGTGAGGAGTATTGCCAAGCAAGAAGGTATTGGTGTTGTAGAATTAGAGAATATACAAGGTAGCGGTAAAGAAGGCCGCGTTACCAAGAATGATATAATGGCTTATTTGCCAAATAGAAATAGTAACGGTACACAAGCTGCACAAACTATACTTGTTGAAACCGAAAGGCCGGCTGCACCGGCTAAGGCCAATGGAGCTATGCCACAAGCAAAGCCCCTTACGGTTGGGCCTAATGACGAAGTAATTGAGATGGATCGTATGCGCAAGCTTATTGCCGAGCATATGGTTATGTCAAAACATGTTTCGCCACACGTTACGTCATTTGTAGAAGCCGATGTTACCAATATGGTAATGTGGAGAGATAAAGTAAAAGGCGCTTTTGAAAAACGCGAAGGCGAAAAAATAACCTTTACTCCGGTATTTATTGAAGCGGTTGTAAAAACCATAAAAGATTTTCCACTTATCAACGTATCGGTTGACGGAACACGCATTATACGCCACAAGGATATTAATATTGGAATGGCCGTAGCATTGCCTAGCGGCAACTTAATTGTACCTGTTATACGCGGCGCTGACCAAAAAAACCTGCTTGGCTTAACCAAATCGGTTAACGACCTGGCTAACCGTGCACGTATTAATAAACTTGTACCTGACGAAACTACCGGTGGAACATTTACATTGACCAACGTAGGTTCATTCGGCAATATAATGGGCACACCAATTATAAACCAACCACAGGTTGCAATACTTGCAACAGGCGCCATTAAAAAGAAACCTGTTGTTGTAGAAACCCCGCACGGAGATGTAATTGCTATCAGGCATATGATGTTCCTTTCACTTTCGTATGACCACCGCGTGGTTGACGGAGCTTTGGGAGGAAGGTTTATACGCAAGGTGGCCGATTATCTCGAAGCTTTTGATATTAATCACACCATTTAGGCCCATTAATTTACCATGAAAATTAAATATTCTACAGGTTTAATTTTTGCTTTGTTATTCCTTTCTTCGTTCTGCGCCAAGGCCCAGGACATTAAAAAGAAGTATGACTTAGCTGAAGTAAAAATGACCGACAGTTTGTATATGCAAGCGCTGCCGTTACTTTTATCTGTCGATTCGGCCCAGGGAGATAACAACAGCGTAAAATTTCAAATAGGCCTATGTTACCTTAATTCACCTGTAGGGCAAGATAAGGCAATACCTTATTTACAGAAAGCCTGTTCTGATCTTACTGCAAAATATAACCCCACCAGTTTAAAAGAAAAGCATGCGCCTTATGATGCAATACTATACCTGGCAAAAGCTTATCATGTAAATTATCAGTTTGATACAGCTGTTGTTTATTACAACAAATTCAAAACATTGCTTGATACTGCTACCGATAAAGAAACAATTGACGAAGTGAACAGGGACATACAAATGTGCGCCACCGGAAAACAGTTAATGGCGACTCCTGTAAAAATGGATGTAGCGCTTTTAAGTGATAGCATTAATAGTGCGTATCCTGATTATTCGCCAGTAGTAACCGCTGACGAATCAGAAATATTTTTCACTTCACGCAGGCCCGTTAATCCGCAATCGCCTAAGGATTTTACAGGGCAGTATTTCGAAAACATTTACATGGCTTACAATAAAAACGGACAATGGGGTCAAGCCTTTAATATTGGTGCGCCGGTAAATAATATGGGGCAACACTCTGCTACTGTCAGTATATCACCTGATGGTCAAACCATTTTTGTTTACCGTGATGATGGCAATAACGATGGCAATATTTATATTACCCATTTGAACGGAACACAATGGTCTCCGCTAGAAAAACTGAATGAGAATATTGATTCGAAATATTGGGAACCTAGTGCCAGCGTTAGTGCCGACGGACAAACGCTTTATTTTACCAGTAACCGCCCCGGTGGTTTAGGTGGACGCGATATTTATTTCAGCAGACTATTGCCTAATGGACAATGGGGTAAGGCCATTAACATGGGACCAAAAATAAACACCGAGCTTGAGGAAGATGCTCCATTTATAAGCCCTAGCGGAAAAACATTTTACTTCAGTTCAACCGGCCACAACACTATGGGTGGCTTTGATATTTTTTATTGCGAACTTGATAGCAACGGACAATGGGGCACACCTATAAATATGGGCTATCCTGTTAATACGCCCGGTGATGATATTTACTTTACCCCCACAGCAGATGGTAAATCAGCTTACTATTCTTCTTACAAAGAAACGGGGCTTGGCGAAAAAGATATTTACAAGATCACCTTCCCTGAAAAGAAACAAGAAGCGCTTACTGTATACCGTGGTACTGTTGTATCTACCATGGATAGCATGAATCCTAGTGTTCCGCAGAACGTTGAGATAGTAGTAACTGATAACGCGACCGGCGAACAAGTTGGTGTTTACCATCCTAACTCCGCTACAGGTAAGTTCCTCTTTATTTTACCATCGGGTAAAAACTATAACATTACCTACCAGGCCGAAGGCTACCTGTTTCATTCTGAAAACCTTGACGTGCGCGACAGTACAGCGTACGAGGTTATCGATCAGGCTATAAATCTTAACCCATTGGGTGTTGGTCAAAAAATTATTTTACGTAACGTATTCTTCCCTAGCGGTAAGGCAACCATATCACCAGAATCTGCTCCTGAGTTGCAAAAAGTTTACGACCTGATGAAGATGCTACCGGGTATAACCGTTGAAATTTCAGGACATACCGATGCGCAGGGTAGCGATAAGATAAACACACCATTATCTCAGGCACGAGCCGAGGCCGTTGTTGATTACCTGGTTAATATGGGTATTGATAAAGGAAGGTTTGTAGCTAAGGGATATGGCCCAACTATGCCGGTAGCACGTAATAAAAATGCTGATGGATCGTGGAACCGTAAAGGCATGGCGCTGAACAGGCGTATTGAATTTAAGATCATCAGCACCAGTATACCGTTAAAGATCGAACAGCCTTCATTTGTTCCTGACAAGCTGAAACCTTTAGACGGAGGCGATAAAAAGAAATAATTTTTTGTATGCGGGGGAAAATAAATACAGTGCGGATAATTTCGTTTCTGCTATTACTTTGCAGCACTAACTTATTTGCTGCCGATGGTGGTGGTTCAGCTAAAAAGTTTGTCCGTAAAGGCGACAGGCAGTTCAACAAATCGAACCTGCAAAAGGCGCAGCAATATTATTTAAAAGCACTGGCAATCGACTCTACCGATTCGTATACCAACTTTCAGGTAGGCGCTATTTATTATTTATCTGATTCTTTCAGAATACGATCGTTACCCTACTTTATTAAAACCATTAAGTACTCAGGCTCCGGTGTTGATGATACTATAATTGACGCTTACTATTATATTGGTAATTGTTATGTTCTGCTAAAGAATTATCCTGCCGCCACTAAGGCATTTAACACCTACATAGGCCATATTGACCCCAATAGCAGGGTTGATGAAACCATAATGCAGGAAATAAAACATAACATTGAAATATGCACAGATGCACCGGGTATTATAAATCGCTCTACCGATTCTGCAGGTAACATACTTAACAAAAAACCGGGGATGCTTTATGTGAAGAATTTAGGCGGTGCTATAAATACGCCTTATGCTGAATACGCTCAGGTACTAATGAATCATGATTCTACAATTCTGTTTACATCGCGCAGGCCAACAAGCCAAAAGGGGAAGAAAGACTTTATGACCGACCAGTATTACGAAGATATTTTCATTTCGCATATTGACTCAGACGGGCATTGGGAAACACCATCGGTATTTTCGACCCAGTTACATTTTAGCAGCGGCAAAGACAACCTGGCCAGCGTTACTATAACATCAGATGGCAATACCTTGTTTATATACCACAATGGCCGTGTGTGGGAATCGCATGTTAAAAATGGTGTATGGTCGAAACCTGAAAAGATTGGCAAGAACATTAAACAAATACGTCGCTACATTCCTTCGGTATTCTTATCATTCGATGGACAAAAACTATTTTTAGTTAGCGACAGAGATGGTGGCATGGGTGGAAAAGATATTTACGAATCGGATAAACAAAGCGACGGTAAATGGAGCACGCCTAAAAACCTGGGACCGCAAATCAACACTCCATACGATGAAGATGCTCCTTACCTGATGCCTGACAACAAAACCCTTTACTTTTCATCGAAAGGGCATCCGGGTCTGGGAGGCTTCGATATTTTTAAATCGGTTTATGAAAATGGCCAGTGGTCAACCCCTGTAAACCTGGGCAGTCCCATTAACTCGACCGGAGATGATATTTATTTTACCTATGATACAGCCATTCAAAGAGGCTTCTTCTCCTCTTCGAGGGTTAACCAGGGTTATGGCAATATGGATATTTACTCCTTTAGCTTTATGTGCGATAATATTGACAGCGCAAAATTGAAGGGCGAAATTGTATCTAACGGACAACATATACCGAGTGCAACCATTATGCTAACAGATATGAGGCATCATGGAAAGACCGTAACAACTCAATCAGATGCGAATGGAAATTATTCGGTTTCTTTAAAGCCTGAAGTATCATACAAAATGGAAATAAAAATACCCGGATACTTGCCCTATACTACAACTATAAAAACACCACACCAATGCGATGCCTATAACCTGTACCAGTTAATAAACCCTAGTTACATAACAGACAGTTTATATCAGCATGCCTGGCAAATACTATTTGTTAAGAATGCCTTTTACCGCAACGTAAAAACAGCGGGCTATAAAAATGCAAGGACAGACCCTACTCTATCGGCCTTTATAAATAACCATAATGATACAGCCGCTGTTTGGGAACGGGACAGTATGATAACTGTTACCTACACAAAAGCGCAAGTGGATAGCATTAACCCTAAGAAGATCGTAGCCACACATATTGATACCACAACACATCTAGTCGCAAGCAAAGGCATACCTAAAATGCCTGTTGTATATTTTGCATTCAACAAGCACAGGATAGACAAGAAATATTATTCAACGCTTGATTCGCTGGCAATGGTTATGAAATCAAACTCGAGCTACAAGCTGTTGATTGAAGGTAATACCGATACACGTGGTAAGGCATCTTATAACAAACGCCTGTCTGTTTTAAGGGCCGGTGCCGTAGCTTATTATTTAGAGCATAAAGGTGTGAAAGCGAACCGCATACATATACAAGGCAATGGCAAACGCCACCTTGCCGTTGTGGGTGATGGTAGCAGCGCGCTTAACCGCAGAGATGATATTATTATAACACAGTAAAGCTGTTCTGTTAAATTTCGTTAAAACAATTATGCCATATATTTGGAAACTGAGGCTCTATTATAATAAACCTATATTTGCAAAATGAAACTCAGCTTAAAGAAATACTTCTCTCTCCTCTTATTGGGGATATTTCTTTTTGCTTACTCAGAAAAAGGCATACACGATCTTTTACATTCTGATGATGTTCATTGTAATTCGCTTACCGAAAAACATTACCATACTGCTGAACACCATTGTGCCATTTGCGACTTTCAATTCCAATGGTTCGACAATTCGGTTACTCCTTTAAAAATAACCTTTGTACGCAAAGCCTACACAGCCAATTTCATACTTCCTGCTACTGTAATTCTTACAGGCGAAGTTTTATTTAACTCTTCACGGGGCCCACCTTTAGCATAGTATTTTATTTATAATAATTCCTTACTTGGAATTATCATATCCGGTTTACTGCCGGTAAGAGTATCATGTACCTCTTTTGTACTTGTTATTACTCAATTTATATACTATGCTAAAACTACGAATTGCACTCACCATTTTGGTGTGTGGCATTATACATTGTCAATTATTGGCCCAGAGCGCTGATTGTAATCTTTCTGTTACAGGAAGGGTGGTCGGCTCTGACGGTAAGCCTTTGTTTTATGTTGCGCTAAGTCTTGAACAAACGACTGAAGGAACATATACAGATAAGAACGGGCAATTTACCATTAAAGGTATTTGCCCCGGTACTCATCATTTACAGGCATACCTGATAGGGTACAGAAAAGTAGATACCGTGCTCAATTTTATTCAGAACGTGAGCATTAAGCTTATTCTTACCACAGACAATGTCGATCTGCAAACTGTACAGATAGAAAGTAAGAAGATTGAGAAAACAAGTGTACAAACTATTGCATCATCTGAATTATCGGGTGAACAGCTTCAGGAAACAAGAGGCAATGTTTTGGGGGATGCTCTTAAGGAAATAGCAGGTGTAGATGTTATTCAAAGCGGCTCTACTATAGTGAAACCTGTAATTCACGGGTTATACAGCAACCGTATTCTTATACTTAACAATGGCGTACCACAGGAAGGGCAGCAATGGGGCAGCGAACATGCTCCTGAAATTGATCCCTTTATTGCAACTAAACTAACTGTGGTAAAGGGAGCTGAGAGTATACGATATGGTTCTGATGCTATAGGCGGAGTAGTATTAGTAGAGCCTGCCGACCTGCCAACAGAAAAAGGAATGAACGGTGAACTTAATTTGGTAGGGATGGATAACAGCAGAATGTATTGCGGGTCGGGTATACTGCAAGGCGCAATAGCTGATTCAAGTCTGAGCTATAGACTACAAGGAACGTATAAACGGGCAGGTACTTTGTCAGCGCCATTTTATACAATTGATAATTCAGGCCTAATGGAAGAAAACTATTCGGGTACTTTAGGATATAATAAAAAGCACTATGGCATATCGGCATACTACAGCCATTTCTATACCAAAATTGGTATCAATAGAAATACTGTGGCCGGTAACCCGACACAGCTGCTTGAATTATTTGAACTAAACAAACCCATAGTAGATAGCGCCTTTACGTATGAAATACAAAGGGGATTCCAGACTGTGGCACATGATCTTGTAAAGGTCTCAGGGTTCATTCAATATCCAAGCTTTGGTAAATTGGAAGCAACTATAGCAAGACAGGACGACAGCAGACTGGAATATGATTTCGATGTGCCATACTCGGTTAATGGCACACTTGATAATGCGCCCCAAAACGATTTTGAATTGGTAACCCATACAGCGGAACTCGTTTGGGAGCATAATCCTATAGGGCATATTACAGGCAGTATTGGCGCCGATTTCATGACTCAGGGCAATGTTTATACAGGCCTCGCGTATGCGCCGGTTATTCCGAATTACAGAAATTATTACGGCGGACTATTCATGATTGAAAAATGGTCCGTGAGTAATAAATTTCTTGTTGAAGGAGGAATACGTTATGACTACAAATGGCAGCGCGAATACATGGAGAATGCAACTACACTTGGTTTGTATACAAATACACAACAATACAACATCGCTTCAGCATCTATTGGGGCAACTTATACCATGTCGCATGGTTTTAGCCTTGATTTTAATGCAGGAAACGGGTGGCGTTCTCCTTCTGTATATGAATTGTATGCCTATGGTATACATGGCGCCACAGCAACTTTTGAAGTTGGCGACAGTAACCTGAAAGTTGAAAGGTCTTACGATTTTTCAACTTCTCTTCATTATGAAAGCCAGGTATTAGAAGTCGATTTTGGAGTTTATACAAACCTGATAGATAACTACATCTACCTGCAACCCCAAGCAGGAAAGCCCGATGCCGAAATCGAAACCATTGAAGGAGTTTTTCCGCGTTTCAATTTTGTGCAGACCAATGCCCTGTTTAAAGGCGCTGACCTGGATGCAAAATGGCACATTACACAACACTTACAATATGAACCTAAAGTAACACTGGTTTTTGCAAATGATATAACCAACCATAGTTACCTGGTTCTAATTCCGCCACAACGTTTCCAGAACAGCCTTGAATACAAGTGGAAAAAGATAGGCAAACTGGCAAATGTATTTGTAAGAGTAAGCAACCTTATTGTGCCTGAACAAACCCGCGTTCCGCCCAACAGCGATTTTGTACCTCCTCCCAAAGGGTACACTTTATTTTCGGCTGCTATAGGTTTTTCAGTGCCTATGGGGACCGATGAAATGAATGTAAGTATGCAGGGCAATAACCTTATGAATACTTCATACAGGGATTACCTTGATTTCTTCAGGTATTATACCGATGAACCCGGAAGAAGCATTCAATTAAAAATACGAATACCGTTCGAGGTTTTTCGTACAAGACATGAACAAACAAACTCACAATCAACAAACAATTAAATCGTAAATAAAATGAAAAAAATAAAATTCTATTATGGATGCGCAATTTTTGCAGCTTTCACTGCAATGGTTTTAAGCGCCACTTCATGCAAAAAAACAGAGCAGACCGTCACTCCTGCCCCTCCGTCAAACGAGTTCCTGACCACGGTTCTTTTTCAATGCATTAACACCAATGCGCCATACGATACAACAACATCACTATGGAGAGACCTTACCCCAAATGGTAGTAATCCTCCTGACACATCAAAAGCGCTGTTGCATTTCCGAAAAAATGCTTCTTACAAATGCATGGTTTTTATTTTAGATGAGTCAGGCACACCGGCAGCACAGTTAGCTGATACAGCTCATTTTAATATCAACACCATTTCGCCAAGCACTAATAATGTAACTACAGAAATTAGAGCGAGGCAAAACTATCACCTGATATGCTTCACAATGACGCCTGCGGCATTAAATTCTAATCTTACAGTTACACGTACAGATTATGATAATAATACGCCGGCGTTGCAAGTAGGTTTAGATGATAATGTCACTACGCTAAGCCCCACTGCCGGGAGAATGGAAGTTGTTTTGCATCACCAGCCTAACGTAAAGAATGGTTCTTGCGAACCCGGCTCAATTGATTTTGATGTAACCTACGGAGTAACTATTAACTAATTAAAAAACAGAATTAAATATGAAAAAACTATCATTACTTGCTCTGGCTTTAACACTAAGCACGGGCATATTTGCACAAGATGCAAACAGTTCTATAGCTCCACCTGCTTCTAACGGAAGTTTTATTGGTATAATAGGTGGTTACTCAATGCCAAGCGGCAACTGGACAAAGACATCGTATATAAGCGATGAATATGGGGCATGGCAAGCAAACAATCCGGATAATAAATCAGCCGGATTTGCAGGGAATGGAACGACATTTGGCGTTCAGGGCGCTTGGTTTTTTTCCAAGTATATTGGTATTGGAGGCCTTGTAAGCTGTACCCAGCTTAACTTTAAAGGGCTCGATTCAATTTCGGCAGGTTACCGTGGCTCTTTTGATGTAGACCAGGTTACTACTTCAGTTTCGGGAGGATATACGCTCTGGAATTTTATGACCGGCGTATTCTTCAGGTACCCTTTTTCTGATAAATTTTCAGTTAATGCAAGGGTATTAGGAGGCTTTACCAGTGCCACCACTCCTGAAATAGATGTGGCTGTTGAAGATGGAGGAGTTGAAGACGGAACCTTTACCCAACAACGTTGTACAGCCAATTCTTTTGGCTATATGATAGGGATCGGTGTAACTTATAATGTATGTAATTCTCTTGCAATCAATCTGCTTGGTGACTATTATTCTTCGCAGCCTAATTTTATGATTGATAATACGAACAGAAATATTAATGCAGGAAGGTTAATTACTAGTTATAACCAACCATTGACAGGAATTAATATTTCACTGGGTGTATCTTACCTGATAGGTAATAAATAGTGAAAGTATGCAGCTTGATGGCAGAAATTAATTTTCTCTAATGAAGTCAAGTTGTGTTTTGGTAGAAGCCCCGCAGTAATGCGGGGCTTTGTTACCTACAATACTCTTCTTAAATAATGTTAAAAGAAATCCGTATACCGCATCACCACTACATATATAATACCTTTGTAAGGATTATGAAATTAAAATATATAATACTTATGCTGTTCTGTGCAGTCTCTGTCCTATCGATAGGACAGAATTCGCTGATCGGCAAAATAACCGATGCCAGCAACGGGCAGATAATACCCGGAGCCGTAGTTTATATAACACAGCTCAAAATGGGTTCGGTTAGTGATACTATGGGGAGATATTCCATACCCGGTTTGCCTAAAGGCTCCTACACGGTTGAAGTAAGGCTCCTTGGCTTTACAACTACAGTAAAACAAGTAACCATAAACGGAAAAACGGTGGCCAATTTTACAATGGGCATTTCGGCGAATACATCAAAAGAAGTGGTAATTACCGGGCTCGGCAACGTAACTACAGCCGAACGTTCACCAACGCCTGTTAGTCTGGTATCTCACGAAACATTGTTGCAAAATACATCTACCAACGTTATAGATGGTATTGCCAATGTACCCGGTGTAAATGCTATTACCACAGGCCCAGGGGTTTCGAAACCCGAAGTGCGTGGATTAGGATTTAACCGTGTGCTTACTACATTCGACGGAGTAAGGCAACAGGATTTTCAGTGGGGAGATGAGCATGGAATACAAATTGATCCTTATGCCATATACGATGCTGAAATTATTCGTGGCCCTGCATCATTGCAATATGGTTCGGATGCTGTAGGTGGTGTGGTTAGTTTTAAATCTGCGCCTTTTCCGGAGAACGGAACGATACAGGGCAGTGTACTTGGCGAATACCAAACCAATAACGGGCTAATAGGAAACTCCGCAAATGTGGGTGGCAACCAAAATGGCTTTGTATGGGACCTTAGACTAAGTGCCGAAGAAGCTCATTGCTATTCAGATCCTAAGGATGGATATGTATGGGGAAGCGCTTTTACAGAAGATAATGCGAGGCTGTCATTAGGAATAAACAGGAACTGGGGTTACAGCCGTTTAGTATTTAGTTTTTTGGACCGCACTATTGAAATACCAGATGGAAATAGAGACAGCGCTACCGGCCAGTTTAAATTCGATTTCCCCATAAATGGGCAAACAATACCGACTACTTCTAATTTTCTGTCATACAATCCTAATTACGTGGGATACCAGAAAATTGAGCACGATGTAATATCGTGGCAGAATGGTATTAATGCAGGCAAGGGAAGGATATTGGCTGATTTTGGTTACACGCAAGATCATCGCGAAGAAATTGATAGTGGCAATGTAGCCGCATTGAATATGTATATGTTCGATGTCCCCTACTCTGTTAAGTATCAAATTTCCGGCGACAGCTCGGGACTTAAATTTACAGGAGGAGTAAATGGTATGTATGAAGCCATGCACAATGCCAGTGAAGCTGTTTGGCCTTACAGTTCGGTGTTTTTAGTACCCAGTTATAACCTGTTCGATTTTGGCGCTTTTGCATTGCTGCAAAAAGATTACAAGAACCTTACCCTTAGTGGTGGCTTGCGTTATGATACCCGCCATGAGGTTGGCCAAAGTCTTTACCTGTCAAACCCAGGTACACCTAATCAGCAAATAGTTACACAAGGCACTTCGGATGCCTATCAGAACTTTCCGGGGTTCAATGTAAACTATAGTGGTATTTCAGTAAGCCTTGGTGCATCGTACCAATTACCCGGTAATAATTACGTAAAGGCCAATATAGCCAAGAGCTATCGTTCACCCGCTATTACCGAAATTGGCGAGAACGGAGTACACCCGGGCACATCGAACTATGAAATTGGAGACCCTAGCCTTAAACCGGAAGCCGGCTATGAAGCTGACCTTTCGTATGGGTATAACGGAAAAGATGTGAGTTTTGAAATAGATGCTTTTTACAACGACATCACCAATTTTATATTCTCAACAAGGCTTGCCAGTGTTAACGGAGGCGATTCTTTAACCAAAGGATATCCGACATTTAAGTTTAAAGCTACCGATGCGCATATAGAGGGTATTGAGGCCTTCTTTAATATTCACCCTATGGATATTAAGTGGGCAGAGCTGGATAATGGGTTTACTTATATCTATTCTTTCTTACCCGGTCAAACCGATTCGACCCAACACGTGCCATGGACACCGGCACCGCGCCTTACATCAGATATTAAGTTCAACTTAAAGAACCATTCGGCATCGATACTGCGCAATACCTTTATTAAGTTTGGCTTAGCGCACTATTGGGCACAGAATGATATTTACAGCGCCAACTGGACCGAATTCCCTTCCATAGCTTATACTTTGTTTAACGCGGGTGTGGGTACTAATTTTGTTAATCCTAAAACAGCACGTACCATTTGCTCGTTCTTTATTAATGTAACCAACTTAACCAATTTGGCTTACTACGACCATACCAGCCGCCTGCAATACTTTCTGTCTTACAATGGGGCAGCGCCGGTAACGGTAGTTGCGCCCAGCCAGGGGATATATAATATGGGACGCAATATTGGCTTTAAACTCATATTCCCATTTGGTGGTGCCGTGGCTTCTGCAAAAACATTTGATGCCGGAGCGGAATAAATATTTTGTAAAAAATTGTAACCTATTTTGTTCTATCCCGTAAAAATAAGAAAAAAGGGATTTTTTTTGTTGGTTTTGCCCCTGGTTCTCATAGTCCAGGGGCTTTTCCTTTTATAAAAAAATCCCGCAGAATTGCGGGACTTCTTCAATAGCTATTTCAAGTCTTATTAGTTATTCAACATAACCGGCATAACCAGCATAAGTATGTCTTCACCTTCTTTTTGCGGGTTAGGAGTAATTACACCCGCGCGGCTAGGGCTCGACATACCAACACGTACTTCAGGGCAATCGAGGTTCATTAACATTTCGAGGAGGAACTTAGAATTGAATCCAATTTCCATATCATCGCCTACATATTGGCAAGCAATACGCTCATTCGCCTCGCTTGAATAATCTAAGTCTTCGCTGGTAAGTGTTAAGGCGTTGCCAGTAATCTTTAGCCTTACCTGGTGTGTAGTCTTGTTCGAAAGGATGGACACCCTCTTAAGCGAACTTAAGAAAGAGTTCCTGTCTAACACTAATTGGTTAGGATTATCCTTAGGAATAACCGCGTCGTAGTTAGGGTATTTGCCATCTATCAGGCGGCATATCAATTGTACATTACCTACGGTGAACGATGCATTGGTCTTGTTATATTCTACAATTGCCTTGCCATCCTTTACAGTAAGAATGTTCTTAAGCAAGTTCATTGGCTTTTTAGCTATGATAACCGCGTTATCGGCACTAACACCGGTAACAGGGCGAATGTACTTAACCAGTTTGTGAGCATCGGTAGCTACAAAGGTTATTTCTTTAGCAGTAAAGTTGCAATAAATGCCCGACATTACAGGCCTTAAATCGTCGTTAGCGACTGCAAATATGGTTTTGTTGATAGCTTCGATAAGCATTTCAGCATCAACTTCAATTTTGGTTGGGGTTTCAACGGCAATCATTTTAGGGAACTCTTCACCATCGTGGCCTGCTATTTTGTACTTGCCCGATTCTGAATTTATTTCTACAACAAACTTGGTAGTATCTACAATAAAAGTAAGGGGTTGATCAGCGAAGTTCTTAAGCATTTCAATAAGCAACTTAGCCGGTATGGTAATTTCTCCTGAGTCTTTTGAATCAACAGTAATATCGGTCTTAATGGTCGTTTCAAGGTCTGATGCAAAAATGCTCAGTTCGCCTTTATTCAGCTTAAAAAGAAAATCGTCGAGAATAGGTAACGCGTTATTGGAATTAAGCACACCGCTTATAACCTGTAACTCCTTTAGCAGTGTATTGCTAGATACTACAAACTTCATCATTTTCAATGTTTATTTATACAGTAAGCAACAAATGTAGAAAGGCATCTATCAATATGCCGGGTATTCACCTGTTTTTTTTCAACATTCGCCTATCTTTTATGAACAAAGTAGGATGGGTCCTGCAAAAGCTTGCCAAAAACGAAGTATTGTATCAAAACAAAGTCTTTACCGTTTATCAGCGCATATAACCTGTCAGGGTCGTATTTATAGTCTTTACCGTACTTGGCAATGGCATTTTCGGGTGCTTTTCGGTTATATAGCCTAATATTGGTAAGGTTACCCAATGTATCCTTTACATCCATTATACAAATAGGGGTCGAACCTATGATTGAGTCCTTTTTATCGATTGTAGATACTGCTTCCCACGATACAAACTGGTAATAGGTAAGGTATTGCCTAACAGCCATGGTATCAAAATTGGCCAGGGCCTGATGAGTTACCGGGTTTTCGACAGTGTACTTGTTCTTAGCTATGGCAGTAATGGTAAAGCTATGGTCAGGTAAAGCGTAGTTAAGCGTTATCGACTTGATTTCGTTCGGGTAATAGCGGAAAACAGTCCTGTCGCGCCATCCGTCTTCCGACACAAAATAACGAGTGCTTAAGAACCCATCGAAGCCCGGTATATAAGTAATATATGGCTGCTTCATGTTTTCATCGTTACGCGGATTAACTTGTAGCATATAGGTACCCATGTGGTCGTTGGTCTGGTCTCCAACATAGTACGATTTAATTTTTTCATCGCCTTTGCCTCCCGTATAAATATCAACCTTGGTCGAATTGGTAGCAAGCCCCTTGATAATATGATCCCAAATATGCGGATCGATAGGTGTTTTAACCGTTACCATTTTAATGGTGTAAAGGAGGGTGTTAATAGCATCGCTACGAACGCCATATTTGTTATTCACCTTCCACTGCCCCCCACTAATGCGGGTAAGCGTCATTTGTTTGCCCTGCATATCGGCCATTACTATTTTAGTGATAGCAGCAGTATCGGTCACGGCAAACTCGTTATCCTTTAGGCCTAGTGTGCTGAAACTATTTTTAAAGAACAGGAAATAAACCGAAATGAGAAGTAATACAATTACTGCAATTAGTGTGCCTCTGTTCTTTTTCATAGATATTAGTTGTCAGCAATCAGTTTACAGTAGTCAGTAATTAATTATTAAATCTAAAGTGCATTACATCACCATCGTTCACAACGTATTCTTTACCTTGTATCATAAGCTTGCCCGCATCGCGACAGGCTTGTTCTGAGCCATAGCTAACAAAATCATTGTAGCTCATTACCTCTGCCTTAATAAACCCTTTTTCAAAATCGGTATGTATTACACCTGCGGCCTGTGGTGCCTTGAAGCCTCTCGAAATTGTCCAGGCTCTTACTTCCTGCACACCTGCGGTAAAATAGGTCGATAGGTTAAGGAGGCTATATGCAGCCTTAATCAGTTTGCTTACGCCCGGTTCATCTAATCCCATCTCAGCAAGGAAAGCTTTGCGGTCATCAGGGCTTTCTAATTGGGCAATTTCAGATTCTATACCCGCGTCAATGATCAATACTTGTGCGTTCTCGCCCTTCACTGCTTCTCTTACAGCATCGGTATATTTATTACCCTTTAACGAAGATTGGTCAACATTGCAAACATACAGCACAGGCTTCATGGTCAATAATTGCAGGCCTTTGATGTATTCTTTATCCTCATCCGATATTTCTACGGTACGTGCTGAACGTTGTTCTGCAAGGCATTTGTGATAAATGCTCAGTACTTCAAATTCCTTCTTGGCTTCTTTATCGGTGCCTGTTTTAGCGGCACGCGCCACTTTTTGCAAGCTCTTTTCAACCGATTCGAAATCTTTCAACTGAAGCTCAATATCTATAATTTCTTTATCGCGTATGGGGTTCACTGAACCTTCTACGTGTATTACGTTACCATCATCAAAACAACGTAGCACGTGTATAATAGCATCGGTTTCGCGTATGTTGGCCAAAAACTGGTTACCCAATCCTTCACCTTTACTTGCCCCCTTTACAAGCCCTGCAATATCTACAATTTCTACCACGGCCGGCACCAGCTTTTGAGGCTTTACCAGTTCTTCCAGTTTCAGTAAACGGTCATCGGGTACGGTTATAACACCCAGGTTAGGTTCAATGGTACAAAAAGGAAAATTGGCAGCCTGGGCCTTGGCATTCGACAGGCAATTAAATAATGTAGATTTACCAACATTGGGTAAGCCTACTATTCCGCATTTTAAACTCACAGTTCTTAGATTTTCCGCAAAAATAGACATACTTGGCGGATACCAAAATACTTTTCAACATTACCTTCTTCTTTTCAACAAATAAATGATGCTACCCTTATAAAAAATTACTTTTGAATGCTTATAAAAATCAGCTTAAAATGGCTTCAACAGCAGAACTTAAAAAGGTGTGTTCGCAGGTACGCCGCGACATTATCCGCATGACATCAGCAGTACAATCGGGCCACCCGGGTGGTTCGCTGGGCTGTACCGAGTACTTTGTATCGCTTTATTATGAGATACTTAGGCAGGATAAGGCCAAGTTCAATATGGACGGCATTGGCGAGGATATATTCTTCCTGTCGAACGGTCACATTTCGCCGGTATGGTATAGCGTATTGGCACACAGTGGCTTTTTTCCGGCTAAGGAACTGGCTACATTCCGCAAGCTGAATACACGTTTACAGGGCCACCCTGCTACAGCAGAGCATTTACCGGGCGTGCGCATCGCTTCAGGCTCGTTGGGCCAGGGGCTTTCGGTAGCCGTAGGCGCTGCGCTTGCTAAAAAACTGAATAACGATAATCACTTTATATATAGCCTACACGGTGACGGAGAGTTACAGGAAGGCCAGATTTGGGAAGCGGCTATGTATGCTGCAGGCAAAAAGGTTGATAATCTCATTTCAACCATTGATGTTAACAATGCCCAGATTGATGGAAAAACCACCGACGTATTGCCTATGGGCGACCTTAATGCCAAATGGACTTCATTTGGGTGGGATGTGATTGAATTGCCAAACGGTAATGATATTGAACAGGTAATTACTACCCTTAAAAAAGCGCAAGAACATACAGGCAAGGGCAAACCGGTAATGATACTGATGCATACCAAAATGGGCTTTGGTGTTGACTTTATGCACGACAATTACAAATGGCACGGCTCGGCTACCAACCCGGAACAGACCGAAAAAGCATTAGCTCAGTTAGAACAAACCCTTGGCGATTACTAGAATAGTGAAGAGAGTCCGCAACATACTTGCCGCATTTTTATTTTTGATACTTGGCGCACCCGTGCTTAAAGTTCAGGGGCAGGTAACTACACGCGTACTTTTTATTTTCGACGCATCGTTCAGTATGATAGATACCTGGGACCACACACCCAAGATTGATTTTGCAAAACGGGTACTGATAGAATTGGTTGATAGCCTAAGGACTGTACCTAACCTGCAAATGGCTTTGCGTACGTTGGGTGCAGACTATTCGCTTTACCCACACCGCAATTGTGAAGACACACGATTAGTAGTTCCCTTTGCTCCGTTCAATTCACCTGATATTATTGGGCAGATAAAGGCTATACAACCTAAAGGTACTACACCTATTGCGTATACGCTCGATAAGTGCGTGGAAGACTTTGCCCCCACTCCCAACACACGCGATGTAATTATTTTAATTACCGATGGCATTGAAGAATGTGGCGGCGACCCATGTGATGCGGCGAGGAACATGGCACAGAAAGGAATTATTTTAAAACCATTTGTAATTGGAATTGGTAAAGAAGATTTTAGCAATGCGTATGCCTGCGTAGGTAAATTTTTCGATGTAAAAAAAGAAGATGATTTCAGAAATGTGTTGCGCGTTGTAATATCGCAAGCCCTGAACAATACTACCGCACAGGTTAATTTACTGGATGTAGATGGCAAAGCAAGCGAGACAGATGTGGCAATGACATTTTATGACGAGAACACAGGTGCAAGGATCTACAATTACATGCATACCATTAACGATGCCGGAAATCCTGATACCATCGCCATTGACCCTAACCGCACCTATCACATTGTGGTGCACACGATACCCGAAGTAGATAAACATAACGTAACACTTACTGTAGGCAAGCACAACATCATTGGCATAAAAGCTCCACAAGGATATATTCATTTGGTGATGGAGGGCGATAACGAATACAAAGCCTTGTATGGAATTGTGCGCAAGGCAGATGATATGCAAACGCTGAATGTGCAGTATGTAGAATCGACGGATAAATATATTGTGGGCAAATACGATTTGGAAGTACTTACCGTGCCACGCATGTATGTAAAAGGAGTTGCCGTAAAAGAAAGCACTACCACCACGGTAAAAATTCCGCAGGCGGGCTATTTAAGTATTGTTAAGCCCGGTGCAGGGCCATTGAGCATTTATGAAGAAGACGGACAAAAAATGATTTGGATATGCAACCTGGATGCTACGCCTATACAGGAAAACATTATTATGCAACCCGGCCGTTACCATATTATTTACCGATCGAACAACATTAAGCAAACCATATATACAGTCGACAAAACCTTCGAAGTTAAACCCGGAGTTTCGACTACTGTAAATCTTTAAAAATTAATAAATTGCAGCTATGACAAAATATACCTACACCGAAAAAAAAGATACCCGTTCAGGATTTGGCGCGGGATTATCGGAACTTGGAAAGAAGAACCCTAAAGTGGTTGCACTTTGTGCCGACCTTACTGGTTCATTGAAAATGGATGCTTTTGAAAAAGAGTTTCCGAAACGATTCTTCCAGGTAGGTATTGCAGAAGCTAACATGATTGGCATTGCAGCGGGTTTAACCATTGGCGGATATATCCCGTTCACAGGTACCTTCGCTAACTTCTCTACCGGTAGGGTATATGACCAAATACGCCAATCGGTTGCTTATTCGAATAAGAATGTAAAGATATGCGCATCGCACGCGGGGCTTACCCTTGGTGAAGATGGTGCCACACACCAGATACTGGAAGACATTGGCTTAATGAAAATGTTACCGGGCATGACCGTTATTAATCCTTGCGATTATAACCAGACCAAAGCCGCTACCATTGCTATTGCGAATCACATTGGGCCTGTTTATCTGCGTTTCGGGCGACCTTCAGTTCCAATATTTACACCCGTTGACCAACCGTTTGAAATTGGCAAAGCCATTACTTTTATTGAAGGGACCGATGTAAGCATATTTGCCACCGGCCACATGGTATGGAAAGCAATTGAAGCTGCTGAAGCATTACAACAAAAGGGTATTTCGGCTGAAGTGATAAACATACACACCATAAAACCATTAGATGCTGCCGCTATTATTAAGTCAGTTAAAAAGACCAAATGCGTAGTATCGGCTGAAGAACACCAAATGAATGGTGGCCTGGGCGACAGCATTGCTCAGCTGCTTGCACGCGAATATCCTTGCGTTATGGAAATGGTTGCCGTAAAAGACAGCTTTGGAGAAAGCGGAACACCTGATGAACTGATGCGCAAATATGGCCTTGATACACCCGATATTATTAAGGCTGCTGAAAAGGTGATTGCGAGGAAAGCAGTGTTGGTGTAATCATTTGCTTCTTTAACCGTTAGTTCTAAATAATTGTAGTTAACAACACTTCATTACACTTGCAATTAAGACTTGTGATTTTCTTATATTTACAATAGGAACTGCATTATTTTCTATTTATTATTAGATGTTGCTTTTTTTAATATACGTCTCAAATGAAATTATTATTTCCAGAACCTCTTTTTGATCTTAACCATTTTTCTCTTTCCACCTTTTTATATTTTCAAGAGGAAAAAATCACCCTTACACTACACCCAACTGTTTCTCTTCTCTCAACGGGATGCGATCCATATCGCTTTGCTAAATTAGTTGAGGAATTAAACCCTAAATGGAAAAATGAATTCCTTGCAATATTTCAATTATGGCATAATAGCAATCAAATGCTCTTTCAAACAAGTGAGCTAATTAAACCTTTACGGGAAGAATATTATCAGACACTTTGGTTAGTATATTCTCGAAACGAAGCCGCACTCCAAGAAAACGATGACTTAATAAAATCAACTAACTTAAGCCATAAAGAATTACTTGATATTATTGACGTTCGCTTAGCCTCACAGGAATTAATAGCACACCTTCTATTTGAAAAATTTCTTGAATTTTACGAAAACAAGCTCCCTCCTCGTGAAGATCTTATTTCTCAAATGCGAAACAAATCTTTCGAAGAATCAAGAGCACGTAACATCGATTATAAAGAATTGTTCACATATTGTGATACATTATTTCAAAAAGATAATATTAAGGAGCTTTTAATAAAATCATATTTCTATAGAATAAAAGCCCTTAAAGATTTTCCTGATATACTTTTGAGTAATGAACGATTAATTAAATTCTTAGATAAAATCCCGGTAGAATTCTCTTCTAGAAAAGAAGATAATGAATACTATAAGAATATTGATGTAATTGGGTGGGAAATATTTAGGCAGTTAACTTCTGGGTACATAAGTAAAATTTCTCCAGAACAACAAGCACAGTTTATTCTTCAATTAAGAAAAATCAATAATAGCGAAGTTCTTAATTTAAAGAATAAATGCTTGAAATTAGCGGAGGACTTTAAAGGAGAAGCCAACTTGAACGTTCTTGTAAAAAACATTTCTCAACACGTAAGAATTAATACAGAAAAAGAAATAACTGAGCTGTTAAACATTGACAAGAACAAAAGCAAAAATATAATAAATGAGATTTTTTCTGATGAAAAAACATGGATAGCACTTGGTGCATTTGTAATATCTATTTATACTGGCGAAACATTATTAACTAATGGAGCTGCCTTAACTGCCATGGGTAATGTTGCAGCAAAATCATTTAAGGTTGCAAGTGAAAGCAAGAAAAAAATAAAAAGCAGTGACTATTCGTTAATTTATCGATTAAAAAATTACGATGATGATGATGATTTCTAGAAATAATAAAAATCGACTTGTTGATAATCAACATTCCATTTCGTCCAATATTATACCTCTTTAGCCTACCTTAGTATTCAGTTCTTTGACTAGCTAAATACGTTTTATTTTCTGGGAGAATTCGCCTTAAAAAAGAAATTACCGCACGACAGAAACCGACATTTTACGACACTTAAATTAATGGTGAATGGTAAATTGTGAATGAAATTCGTGTAATTCGTGTCTAAATATGAAATAGAGAAACAGCAAAAGTGGGTTACACTACACCCCTGTTTTAGTTGCACTAATTTTATTGAACATCAATATGTTAAAGGGTACCAAAAATGAGAAAGTGCAACCCGTGTTCAGCGGTTTTGGGCAAGTGTAAAGTGAAAAGTTTGGGAGTGAAAATCCTCTCCCTACCCCCTCCGACGGGGGTACAAAAACTTTGCGCCTTTGTGTCTCTGCGGTAAAGTAGATTACAAACAATAAAAAAGGCGCCGTATGGCGCCCTTCTTATTCACTATATGTGTTGTTTACTTAGTTACTACATTTTCAGCAGGGCTAATATCAATAACTACTGTCCTGTTATAAAAACGTTCTTCAGGTAATGTATTTGAAAAGGTTGCACCAACTTCGCCAAATCCATCTGTTTTATAAGTAACACCGGTAATGCCAGCTTTAGTAGTGGCACTATCTAATATACTTTGTGCTTCCTGTGCGCGGTCTTTCGATAAGGTCAGGTTATGATCAGGGGTTCCGACAATATCGGTATAACCACTAATTACAACTGTTGAGTTTGAAGATACAAGAGGCGCTACGTGATTGACAAGAAACTTATCAAAAGTAGAAACGGTCTTTGATTTATCGAACTCAAACAAGATACTTAACCTTTGTTCAGGCAGTACAGGTACAGCTTCGCGAGACAATGAAAAAGAACTTTCTTTTCTCACAGCTTGGCCAGTTGTTGTCCAGCCTTTCATTACTATTGCATAAGTACCGCTTTGATTGTCCTTTAAAATAGCGGAAGCCGAAAGAGTTTCGCTGCCACTTGTATAAGGGCCAAAATGCTGGGTAGTACCTGCTGCATCAGTCACATCAACCGACCACGATTGAAGTGTTCCGTTTGAATCAGCTGCATTTACATACACCTGTGCATCATTTGCCGAACTACCATCTGTAGCAGTAACTTCAACGGGCTTTAAACATAACGCGGAGTTATCTTTAATTTCCATCATCAGGTCATGCGAATCGCTTACAATATCAACTCTATTATCTTCTACATTAATATAACTGGTATCAATAGTGTTATTAGGTTTTTCCGATGGAATCATTGGCCTGTTGCGGCCTTCAACTGTAATACGTGAAGCGTTAATTCCAAATTCATTAACTAAATAACTCTTTACAGATTCGGCGTTTTCCTTACCGATCTTAGCACCTTTACCCGCTGAAGCGCCAACCAACTTAATGGTCGATTCAGGATACTTGCGCATGCGATCACCAACAACGTTCAATACATTATGATACATGGTTAACTGCCTTGATGCGCGGGTACCGGGGTTCTTTTGACAATCTTGCAATTGTATTTCTGCAAAACTTGTTGCCTGATCTTTTGTAAGTATTACATATCGAACGGGAATATCGGTGCTACCTGCATCAAAGAACACGTAATTGCATAATGGAAGTGTTTCCTTTACGACACGTTGAGTTGGTATAGGCTTTGGCGCGTTTACTGTAAACTGAACTACAGGAACGATAACAGGAGCTATTACCGCTGCAGCCGGAGGTGCCGGTTTTGGACCACAACCAATTTTGATGGCAATACCTGCACGTACAGTAGTAAGTGTTAAATTATCAATACTACGTGGTTGCTGACCAAAATAAGGAAGGAATGCAACAAACGGAGAAAGATTGAACTGAGTTCTGCTGGTTGGCATAGCAAGCGGAATTTCGTAACCTACACCTAGTTGAGCTGAAATTCGTATACCATATACATCACTCCAGGTAGCTTCGTTGTTGGTTTGATATTGATCCTGATATAAGAATTGATCTTTCACATTATAACTAAGTCTTGGGCCCAGGAATAAATAGAAGTTATTACCAAAAGGAGCAATTCGTAAACTTGGCTCAAATGCTATATAATCGAATTCAGCATTAAGCGATGTAGGAGTTGCATTAGCAGGGCCGTTGGTTTTATCGAACTCACCTCTGCGCCCATCATACGCAACATTAAACATAACACCCCATACAGGGCCCGGGCGATATTCCGCGAATACCGCAAAATAAGGTGCAACACCAAATCCGTTATTAAACGCATACTCAGTGGTTAAGTTATCATTAAGTACTTGTACGGTACCGCGGTAAAAGTTAAAGTTAGCGCCACCAGCTGCACCAAACCACCAGGTAGGTTGTACCCTATCTTGTGCCTTCAGCGAAGGAGAAAGAGATAATGCTAATAAAGAAAGCATCGCACCTTTGACTAAAAGTCCCGCTCGTTTTTTATTGGTTGTTTTAATAAATTTCATCGTTTTCATTTTGTTATATTTTAGGTTATAAATAGATCTTTATTATTATTGGCAAAGGTGCTTCGTATTGATTTCGTGGACATTACACAACCTATAAAATAGATTATATCATTCACGTATACACCCAATGCAGAAAGGGGCCGAGGCCCCTTTCAAATACAACTGCTACTCTATCCATTTGAGCTACAAAAGCCATTTATAAATTTCTTAGTGGCCTCGTGGGGAATCGAACCCCAAACTATCAGTTTATTATTGATTACATTTTTTTACACTCTTGCTGACAGGTAGTGGCATGATTGAGATGACTATGCAAAGCAGGAATGGTAGCTACAGCAAATTGCTTGATATTAGAATCCTTAGTTTCGGCAGAAGCTTTTTCGAACATGCTTATGGCGTCTTTATGTCCGCTTACCATCATATCGCAATACTCCTTGTCAAAGTCAGCACCTGATAAAGCGCTTAACTTCTTCTCATCGGCCTGCGCATTATCATTCAATGCTGAAGGAACAATAATTGATTCCCTTCCCGCAAGGGCTGTTAATGTATTTAACGAATTTTGATGATCATCTACCATCATCTTTCCCATATCCTTAACGTCTGTCATCGAACTGTTTTGTTGTGCCAGTTTGCCTAAGCTAATTTCTTCCAGGTCAATTTCCGCGGCACTCACAATAAACTTGGTATCTTTTGCTTTATTAGTACTATCAACCGCAGCTTCGTTACGTTTATCATTTGCGTTGATGGCCTCAGGGCTATTGCCGCATGAACCCAGTGTAATTAATACAGCTAAAGAAAAGCCTGCTTTAAGTAATGTCATTTTATTATATCTCTTATTCTTCATTTTAGTTTGAGTTTTTATAGTGTTGCAAAGATGCTTACGACTATCTAATCAATACTTACATTTCATTGACAATAACTTGTATCATTTACGTGTGGATCTTTCAATTATATCTTAAAGTCTAATCCTATCAACAAACCTGCAGTTGCAGTATGTGTAGGCTCGCGATCTGCAGAATAAAAATGAACAGGTGTTGCTCCGTAATAACTAACCATTACATCTTTATTCTCTACATCTTCAAATCCATAATCGAATCGTGCACGGGCCGTTAATACTAAATGCGGTGTAAGGTTAAGCCCTATACCTAAAGCCAAAACCCCATCTATATTAATAGGGTTGTATAAACCAAACGGTGTAATATTACTATTAGGGTAACTATAGTCAACATGATTTACTTCCTGAGCGACGTTGTACAGAAAATTAATTTGGGGCCCTACAAGTAAGGTAAAAAATATGGGCCTTGTATTATCCGATGTCAGCGAAAGCATAATAGGAAGTTTTACGTAATTCAACTCGGCTCTGGCAGCATAATCTCCTGTAATTATCAATTTATTCAAAAAGGCCTGAGTACTCACGACAGAAGCATAAGTGGCAGGATCGGGAGTCTTGCCATCAAAATTGCCATTAAAATTTTGTCCTTCTCTCGAAAGTAAAAGATCTATTGCCAACCCTACATTGTTATTAAAGCTATAAACACCACCAATACCAAAATTGAAATACGAATAATGGTTTACATAACTGAGTTCAGGGCCTGCATTCGCATCATTTTTATTCATTAATGTCGAATATTCAGATTCATACCGTATGCCTATCTCAAGGCTTTGGGCTTTGCTTATTGAAGCAAATGAACATAGTAGTACTATGACAGAAATACGGAGCATGGTTGCGTTTATTATTTTATTCATCTATTATTGGGGTATATAAGTATTTGTAATTTAATTATCTACAAGTGTATATGTATTGGGGGTTTAACCTGTTATATAGTTACGGGTAAACATTACAAGAATCAAGTTATTGGTAGGTACCGAACAATTCACTTAGTTCCTTATATTTGTGGGTAATAACTAGTTAAACTAAAACCAATGGCGCGGATAGCTGTTTTCCCGGGTTCTTTCGATCCGGTTACTAAAGGGCACGAATCAATAATACTGCGGGCATTACCCCTGTTCGATACCATTATAGTAGCTATTGGCAACAACTCCTCAAAAACCTATATGTTCCCGCTCGAAAAGAGAAAGGAATGGCTTAAGCAGACCTTTGCAGCGCATAAGCAAATACATGTAGAAGAATATGCGGGCCTAACTGTAGATTTTTGCAAAAGCAAGAATGCTAAGTACATATTAAGGGGCATACGTACACCCGGTGATTATGAGTTTGAGAGCAACATTGCCCAAATGAATAAGATGATGCAACACGACCTGGAAAGCATATTTATGCTCACCCTGCCAGAACACGTTGCCATAAGTTCGACCATAGTGCGTGATATATTGAAGCATGGCGGTGATATAACACAATTTATTCCTTCAGGAATAGTTTTAAAGTAATATATATACTCACCCCTAGCCCCTCTCTATTAAATAAAGAGGGGAAACGAAATAAAAAGACAACCTGACAAAGCTCTATTAAATCAAAATATAATACATCCCACCCCTCTCTACCGGTAGAGAGGGGAAAGGGGTGAGTACTTAAAAAATATGCTAAAGGCACGAATCATCTTATTTTTCTCTTTTATCTCTATCCTATCGTTTGCTCAGCAAGTGGTAATTGAGGGGCGTGC